>WBZP01000051.1_pt1 | contig 133563 bp, 118 predicted proteins | sample 5204301 | NCBI WGS metagenome assembly WBZP01 (sample SAMN12412401, study PRJNA552823) | activated sludge metagenome | isolation source: activated sludge from nitrification reactor of wastewater treatment plant... | place: USA: Pennsylvania | collected 2017 | reverse complement strand
CGGTGCTGCCGCCTTGGTCGCCGCTGACTTTGACGCGGTCGTCTTGGCCGCAACGGACTTAGCCGGGGTGGTCTTGGCGGGGGCCTTCTTGGCGGCCGAATTTGTCGGCGCCTCGGCGGTCTTCGTCGCCCGCTTTGCGGGAGCCTTCTTGGTGGCGGCGGCGGCCCGGGTGGTGGGTGCCTTGGGCGACGTAGGAGTCACAGTCCAAATCTCCAATTTCTTAACGGGGGCGCGACAAAGACCGTTGCTGTCAACTGGCGCAAGGGACATTCTGACACGCCCGGACCCGAAACCAAGGATCGGCCCATTGTGGGGGCGAACTACGCGGGCATCGCTTTGCTGGCCTTGTGCTGTTTCTTGTAGTCACGCACCCGCTGCAAGGATTCGGCGTCGACCACATCGGCCACCGAACGAGTGCCGTCAAGGGCGTAGTCGCCAGCCGCACGCTCCCACCCATCGGGTCGAACCCCGACTTGCTTGGCCAGTAGCGCGACGAAGATCTTGGCCTTCTGCACGCCAAAGCCCGGCAAGGCTTGAATCCGCTTCAGCAGGTCTGCTCCAGTCGTGGCTTCGGACCACAAACGGGTCACGTCACCGTCGTACTCTCGGTCGATCACGGCGGCCAACTGCTGCAGTCGTGCCGCCATCGAGCCCGGAAAACGGTGGATCGCCGGGGGCTGACTGCAGAGTGCCTTGAATTGCTCCGGATCGGCGGCTGCGATGGCCGCCGGGTCCAGAGTCCCGAACCGCTCCAGCACCTTGTGGCCACCACGGAATGCGTGCTCCATCCCGTATTGCTGATCGAGCATCATCCCGATCAAGACCGCAAACGGGTGCTCGTTGAGAACGGCATCAGCTTCAGGCTGCTGGGCGATCTGCAGTGTCATGGCCGTCATGGTCTCACGCGCACTCAAAGACAAGCGGCGTACGACGTCTTACAGGTGGAGGCAGTCAGGCTTTGACGGCCAGCACGGGACAGGTGGCGTCGAGAAGCACCTGCTGTGCGTTTGAACCCAGAATCAACTTGCCCAACGGAGTACGCCGACGCAGGCCGATCACGATGAGTTCGGCACCAGCCTCATCGGCGATCTCGATCAGGTCCTCGGCAGGCTCCAAGCCACGAACAAACTGACGCACCTCGTATTCGATGCCGGTGTCGGCCAGTTCTGCGTCGATCTCAGATAGTTGGGCCTGGCTGCGCACGCTGTCGTCGTCGTCCATGTCCCGACCACCCCGGTTGCTATTGACGACAATCAACCGAGATCCGCGCAACTTCGCCTCCGACACGGAGGTGCGCAAAGCGGCCTGCCCCTCGGGCTTCGGCACATAACCCACGACGATGGTTCCCACAGTTTCCCCTTCCGAACGGCTCCGGGGCGACAGTACCGTCACGCCGCCGATCCGTCAGCACTCTGACTCAGTGAGTGTCTGGGCTGTGGATTCGACCGCCTCCTGAGTCCCTGCATCCGGCACAGTGAGGCCATGGCCACCCTCGACCAACGCCGCGAAGGTTTGCGCGAAGAAGTGCGCCTCCTCAGAGCCTGGGCTGGCCGGAATCGTCGCTTTGCCCCAGCAGTCCATGTCGGGTGGCCAGGTGACGTCGCCGTGGAATTGCCCGCCGACGTTGGCTACGACGTAGGCATGCGCGTCGACCTGATCGCGATGGCGCTCGATCTGCTCGAAGGCGAGCAGCCATGCGTTTGGCTGACCCGATGCGGAACCAGCGAGGTCAATGACCTTGACCTGGCCTGGTGCGGCGCTTCGGTGGCCGCGTTGGCCAGTCGTGGTTGGCCAGCAGCCTTCTATGTCGTGACTCGCAACAGTTGGCACTCCCCTGTCACTGACGACTCACGTTCCTGGCTGCGGCAACGCACCTCTCCGCGCTCACAACGCCGGGCCGGGTGAGTTAGCCCCAAGAGTGCACCGGAGAGTTCGAGTGCATGTTCTCCCGGTATTCCTGCAGCGTCAGTCGCAGCGCCGAGCGGCGATCCTCCCCAGCTGCTTCCCGACCCTGCACCTTGCGGACAAACCACGAAGCGCCGTTTTGGCCAGCCTTGCAGCGCTCTTCGATGACCCCCAGGTAGCGATCTATCTCTGCTGCCGAGACGCCCCAATCGGCCAATCCCTCGCGGGCCATGGGCAGCAACTTGCGCAATGTGAGTTCGGTGGCCGGGATGTGACCGATCCCCGGCCAATACAACTCGGCATCAATGCCGTCGCGCGAAGCGATATGGAAGTTTTCTTCGGCGGCCGAGAACGACATCTGCGACCAGATCGGACGCTCGTCATTGACCAGATAGCGCACCAGTCCGAAGTAGAGCGCGGCATTGGCCATGGTGTCGAGCACAGTCGGACCGGCGGCCAAGACGCGGTTCTCCACCCGAAGGTGCGGAGTGCCGTCCACGACGTCATAGACCGGTCGGTTCCACCGATAGATGGTGCCGTTGTGCAAGCGAAGTTCGTGCAGGTTTGGGGTGCCCCCACCTTCGAGCACTTCGAGCGGATCTTCTTCGTCCACGATCGGCAGCAGTGCGCTGAAATAGCGCACGTTCTCCTCAAAAAGATCAAAGATCGAGGTGATCCAGCGCTCGCCGAACCACACCCGCGGACGCACTCCTTGTGCCTTGAGCTCCTCGCTGCGCGTGTCAGTGGCCTGCTCAAACAGCGGAATCCGCGTCTCCTGCCACAACTGCTTGCCCAGCAGGTACGGCGCATTGGCGCCCAGCGCAAGTTGGACCGCGCAGATCACCTGGGAGGCGTTCCAATAGTCCGCGAACTGGTCCGGACTGACTTGAACGTGCAGTTGAGTGCTCGTGCAAGCAGCCTCAGGCATGATCGACTCCGACGTGGTCGAGAGCCGCTCTACTCCGGCGATGTCGATCAACAGATCTTCACCACGAGCGGCCAGAATCTGGTCGCCGAGCAACTTGTAGCGCGGGTTGGAACTGATCGTCGACGGGGCCATGTGACCGTGTTCCAGAGTGGGCAAGATCCCGATCATCACCAGGTGCGCCCCGACCCCGCTGGCCTTGGCCTCGGCATCGTTGAGGCTGGCCCGAAGGTCCTCCTCGAACGAGGCCAGACCACGTTGGTGCAGCGCCTTGGGAGCCGCGTTGATCTCCAAGTTGTAGCGGCCCAACTCAGTTTGAAAATCGGGGTTGGCGATCTCCGCGAGCACCTCGGAGTTGCGCAGAGCTGGCTCCGCGTGGTCATCGACCAAGTTGAGTTCGATCTCCAATCCCGTCATCGGATCGTCGTAGTCGAACCGTGATTCGCGCAGCATGCGCGCAAACACATCGAGGTTGCGGCGCACCTTCTCTCGATAGCGGGTGCGGTCAGCCCGAGTGAACTCCTGCTGATCGACATCTGCGCCCATCACGGGGCTCCTCTCCTCAGGCGATGACCAAGAGGCAACTCCTGACCTGCGGGTAACCGTGGCAATCGCACTGCGTGATGGTCAAGCCCTCCGGTTGCAGACCGAGACAACCGCTCAGCCCGCGCCCGACTCTGGGAGTTGTTGATATGGCTCCCAAGTCTCAGGCGAGACCGCATTCAGCAGCAACTGGCCGACCGCCTCAGCCAATGACGGCGGTTGCGGGAGCGTCATCGCAATATCAATCGCGCACCAGGCCAAGGCACCGTTGCCGGAGAGCCAAGCGGCAAATGCGAGCACTCCGAGCGCCGCTCCCCGATGCGTCTCCGGTGCCCTGCGCTGCAGATCTGTCCACATCCGAATGGCGACATTGGCCTGGGTGCGGTCGAGCCATGCGCAGGCACCCTCGGCCGCCTCGGGGTGTCCTAGCATCGCCAGCACACGGGCGGCATCAAGATCGCTGAGCGGTTGCTGATCGACCAGGAACCCGTGACATCGAGCACTCAGCCAGGTGAGCGCGTCGGCTCCGGGGCGCTGGGGCCGCTCCGGTCGCAGAAGCTCTGCGAGGCGGGCCACCGCGGGAGGGTCTGGGCGCAGCGACTCGGCTAGTTCGCCTCGATCGCTGTGGACAACCTCGCCCTTGAAGATGCGCTCCACGATCAGCGGGTGCGCGCTCACGTCGTACGGCGTACCAGGGATGCAATCCCCGGCGATGTGCTCAATCCCGATCCACATCAGACCCGCATGTGCGCGCATCACCTGGTGCACCCAGATCTCAGCCTCAAGAAACCCAATCAGACAGGTCAACGCGACAGCTCCTGCGAGGTCTGGGTCACTGGAATAGATCACGATCACGGCTTCAGTGATGCCATTGCGCTGCGCCGCAGGAACCAACGCGTCGGCGACCAAACCGGCATGCTCGAGGGTCGGCGGTAGATCGACGCGGGCATGGAAGCTGCCAACGCCGCCAAAGCCCAGGAGCACGGCAGACTCCTGGGGATGAAAGCCAAGGGCCGCTGGCACCATGGCGAGCACATCCAGCGGGCCATTAAGGGTGATCTGTTTGGGGTTCATGACCTACAGAATGTGTGTCTTAAGACCCTCATCTCAGCCGCGCCCAGACCCCCTGTGGACATCTCCCAGATCCAGGGATAGGTGGATGCGAAACGGCCAAACCACACCCAACGCCCGCGTACTAGGATCGATTTACATCGCCGATCTGGGAGGCACCATGACCACCGAGGAGAACCCCGTCTCGCAGTTGACCACCGAGCAGTGCTGGGAGATGTTGCGCAACGAGGAGTTCGGCCGCCTCGCCTATCACCTGAGCGACGAGGTCCACATCACGCCGATCAACTACGCCATTGACGGCGAAACTCTGCTGTTTCGCACCGCGGAGGGATCGAAGTTGCTTGGCATCGCGATGAACCACGATGTGGCCTTCGAGATCGACCGGTTCTCCGACACCGAAGCCGCGAGCGTGATCATCAGGGGCACCGCGCGAATCTTGGAGGAGGACGAGGAGCACCGCTCTGAGAATGTCCCCCTGCGGCCATGGGTGCCAACACTGAAATACAACGTCGTGGAGATCACCCCTGTCGAGATCACTGGTCGAGAGTTCTTCTTGTCCCGTCCCTGGCTGCACATGCTGCCGCACCACGACTGATCGGTGCGCGACACTGCGTCGATCCTGCACCTTGATCTCGACGCCTTCTTTGCTGCCGTTGAGCAGCGCGACAAGCCTTCGCTGCGCGGCAAACCTGTGGTGGTCGGCGGAGTTGGGCCACGTGGCGTGGTGGCCACGGCGTCGTACGAGGCGCGTCGGTACGGTGTGCACTCGGCCATGTCGACCGCCGAAGCACGTCGGCGCTGCCCACACGCGGCATTTCTGACCGGTCGATTCGGGGCCTACCAAGCCACGAGCCGCCAAGTCATGGCCGAGTTGGCCAAGTTGAGCCCCCTAGTGGAGCCCTTGTCGTTGGATGAGGCCTATGTCGACTTGGCCGCAGGCGACGTCGACGACTTCACTCTCACCGCTTTGGAGTCTCTGGCATACGCACTCAAGGAGCGGATCGTCGCTGCCACCGGCGGCGTCACCGCCTCCGTCGGCATCGGTACGTCGAAACTGATCGCCAAGATCGCCTCGGACCTCAACAAGCCAGACGGGCTCACCATCGTCGGCCCCGATGAGGAGACCGCGTTGCTGGCGCCGATGCACGTCAGTGTGATTCCTGGAGTCGGACCGGCAACCACCGAACGTCTCCGCCGGATCGGGGTCAGCACGGTGGCCGGGCTCTGGGAGATCAGCCGCGAAGAACTGATTCGAGTGCTCGGGCAGGCCCACGGCGCAGGACTGTTTGAACTCTGCCGAGCACGCGATAACCGGCCGGTCGTAGCCGACCGGGAAACCAAGTCGATTTCGGTGGAAGACACCTACGCGACCGACCACACTGACCGCCGGATACTGGAGAGCCTCGTAGACCGACAGGCAACCGCCGTGGTGACCCGCCTGCGCAAGGCTCGGCTCTCCGGGCGCACGGTGACGCTCAAGGTGCGCATGTCCGATTTTTCCACGATCACTCGCTCTAGCACCCTGCCCTCCCCTACCGACGAGGCAGTGGTCGTGAGTCGGGTGGCGCGCAGCCTCCTCGCCGACGTCGACACAACACTGGGGGTGCGACTCCTTGGTGTCGGAGTTTCGGGCTTGGCCGACTGGATCCAAGACGACCTCTTCGGCGACGAGCTCGATGACTCATCGGAGGCCCAGGCACCTGCAGTGTCACCGCAGACCCAGGGAGTGCGCAGCCGCCAACCGTGGTCGCCAGGCATGGATGTCGTCCACCACGAGCATGGTCAGGGCTGGGTGTGGGGCTCCGGCCGTGGCATCGTCACAGTGCGGTTTGAAACCTCAGCGACTGGCCCCGGCAAGGTGCGCTCATTCGAACTCGGCGATCCAGCCCTGCTCCCACTCACCCAACCGCGAGAGTGAACTCGACTGTGTCGCCCGGCCGGCGTTGGGCGGCCAGCGCAAGATCGGCAGGATGAACGACCGCCACCACCGGGTAGCCGCCGGTCACTGGGTGGTCGGCAAGGAAGATCAGCGGTCGACCGTTAGGCGGCACTTGCACCCCGCCGAGCACCACTCCTTCGCTGGGGAGTTCGCGCTTGATCTGCCAAGTCATGGGCGGCCCGTGGAGTCGGACTGCCACTCGATTGGAGTCCGGCAGCACGACGTACGACGACATCAGCAGTCGTTCTCGCGCAGCCTCAGTGATCCAGTCAGTTCGAGGTCCCCAGGTCAGCCGGAGCGGTCCCTCGATCCGCGGGACGACCCCGATCGCCTCGACCGGCGTCCCTCGCACAGGTCCGAACCGCAGCAGATCGTCCTCCCGCAACGCGGGGGGACCGATGCCGCTCAAAGAGTCTGTGGCCACGGAGCCGAGCACCGGCACCGCGATCGGGCCACCCGAAATCGCCAGATATCCGCGCAGTCCGGTAGTGAACGTCCCCACCTCCACTACCTCACCGGCATGCACGCTCAGGGGTGTGGCCCAACCTCTTTCGACCCCATCCACTCGCAATGGCGCTACTGCACCAGTGAGGGCCACTGTGGCGGCAGAGTGCATCCGCATGGCGAACCCGCCCGCTGTGATCTCAACTGTCGGCGCGGTGCTCAGGTTGCCCACGAGTCGGTTGGCCAGCACGTGTGCATTCAGATCGGCAGCCCCCGAGCGCGGCACTCCCAAATGGGCCCATCCACATCTCCCCAGATCCTGCAGCGTCGCCAATGGACCGGTGGACAGCACGGTCGCCGACCGCTCATGCATCGACGAACCGCACCTGTGTGCCCGGCGACAAGGTGGCCGGTTCGGCGTCGGACTCACGCCACATCGGCAGATCGGTATGGCCGAGAATCTGCCACCCTCCTGGCGAGGGGCGCGGGTAGACCGCCGTGTAGCAGTCTGCGACCGCAACGCTGCCAGCAGCGAGGCGGGATCGTGGTTCAGACAGTCGCGGAACGGCAAGTTCAGGGGGCAATCCGGCGCAGTAGGCAAATCCAGGACTGAAGCCACAGAAGGCGACCGTGAATTGAAGCGAGCAGTGGGTGCGGATCGCTTCCGATCTGGTCATCCCCCAGAGTTTGGCCACCCGATCCAGGTCGGCCCCGTCGTACGTCGTGGGCACCTCGACTACCCGGCCCAGTTTGGCGTGCGGGGCAGTCGCTGGTGCCACCCAGTCAGCGCACCAAGCCACCTCGGTGGGATTGCGCAGGCCGTCGAGCAAGATCGTCAGCGCAGCCGGAATCATGTCGACCGCATCCACCCCTCTGCGGACCAATTCGGCGCTAAGACTTCGCACATCGTCTAGGTCATGACACTCGATCAATAGCGCATCGGTGCCCACCGGCAACAGGTGGCGAGGCGACATGGCGCTCATCGTTGCACGCTGGCGTCGTCGCGGACCATGCGTGGAGACGAGGGCAAGCCAAAAAGGTGTAGGGCCCGCGAAAGTATGAGTTTCACGGGCCCTACGGATGTGAACTGCCGTCTGCCCGAGGGCTTCGTGCTGTTCACGAATGAATCGCCGGTGATGTGCGATTCAGCGAGAACTTCCTTGGAGTTCCGGCCGCCGCATCACCCGCGACCGTGTGGAGCCGAAGCTCCTCAGCTGAACTCTTGGTCCTTCTCGATTTCCCGAAATTCCGACTGGCTGTGTTGCTTCCACCTTGCGGCTTCTGCTCTTCAACTTTTTGGATTTCGGTCCCTCTCCCTTGCGGGATCGGTGGCCCATTTCTATGCCGGTTCACCTGCTAGTTCAAGGGGTTTAGCGAAGGTTTTTGAAGAAGTTTGCGACCATCGGCGTGTCGTCCACAAAACCTCGAAGATGTGCACAGGATCACACTGGTTGTCCACAACTTCTGCAGGCGAACTGTGGATGAAGGGCTCAACTAGCCGACCCACGGAGTGATGGTGAAGCCACGGTTGATCAATGCCTCTCGCACCGCGCCAGCGGAGCCTGCGGCACCGGGCGAATCCCCGTGCAGACACAGTGAGTCGACCCGAGTGACCAACTCCACTGCTTGTGCCGCCACCTGCTCGGGACCTGCCACCAGTGCCCCGGGCTGGTCGCGTGGAATCAACTGCCCGTCGTCGGTATAGCCACGGTCCGGGAACCCCTCCAAGATCACCCGACGGCCTTGTGCCTGGGCGATCTCAGCCATCACTGCTCCAGGAAGTGTCAGCACAGGCAGGTCCCCCGAGCCGGCCAATACGGCGGCGGCCTGGTCGCGGTCGATGACCACGCGGTTGTAGAGGGCACCGTGCGGTTTGACGTAGCTGACCTCAACCCCATGATCGGCAGCCACGTGGCGCAACGTTTCGATCTGCTGACTCACCCACCGACTGAGCTCGTCTGGCGCAACCTCGGTCTGGCGGCGACCAAAACCCACCCGATCGGGATAGGACACGTGGGCGCCTACCCGTACCCCGTGGCGCCGGGCCAGATGGCAGACCTGCGCCATCGTTTCCTGATCGCCCGCGTGACCGCCACAGGCCACACTCGCACTGCTGATCAGCGCCATCAGCTCTGCGTCCCCGGGCATCCCTTCGCCGACGTCCGCGTTGAGGTCAATGCAACTCATCTACGCAGTCTCTCCTGCCTGTGGAAACAGGCACATTTCTGTCGGTGTCTGGGTGTTGGTTGAGAAGTACCTGAGAACCACCGCACAGCGGCAACTTCTCAGCGCCTTGGCTCGTCAGAGCAAATGACCAAGTTCTGCTGGCGGGAATCTCCAAGGCGAGGACGACGTTAGAAAGCCATGGCCGCACGACGGCCACGAAGGGAGTAGTTGTGACTGTGAGCCGCAACGATCGCGAGATCGAAGGTCGCGACAGCGTCGGTCTGTACCTCGACGAGATCGCCCAAACCCCGCTGCTGGATGCCGAGAGCGAGGTCGACCTGGCCAAGGCAATCGAAGCCGGCAAGATGGCCGAGGCGTTGTTGGCCGAGGGTCGGATCGGTCGTCGCAAGGGTGGCGCCCCAGGCTTGGCCACCGAAGCCGAATTGCAATGGCTAGCCGACGAGGGTCAGCGCGCCATGCAGCAGTTCGTCAACGCCAACTTGCGACTGGTCGTCTCGATTGCCCGCAAATACGGGCGGGCCCAGATGCCGATGCTGGACCTCATTCAAGAAGGCAACACCGGGCTGATTCGGGCTGTGGAGAAGTTCGACTACACCAAGGGCTACAAGTTCTCCACCTACGCGACGTGGTGGGTGCGTCAAGCGATCACTCGCGGGATCGCCCAGCAGGCTCGCGTCGTACGCCTGCCTGTGCACGTGGTCGAAGAACTCAACCAGATCGGCGGCGCTCGCCGCGTCCTGGAGCGCGCTCTTGGCCGCGACCCTGACCCGCAAGAGATCGCGGAGGAACTCGGTCTGGAGACCGCACGCGTGCTCGACTTGCTCAGCTGGGGTCGTGACCACGTCTCCCTCGACACGCCGCTGGACGAGGAGGGAGACACCTCGCTGGGCGACCTGATCGCTCAGGAGAGCGCGCCCGGTCCAGACATGACCGTCTTGGACGCCGACACCCGTGATCGTCTGGCAACGTTGATCGACCACCTCGATGATCGGTCAGCCGACATCGTCAGGTCGCGCTACGGACTGCTCGATGGGCGTCAGCACAAGCTGGGTGACATCGGCGCCCGTCACGGAATCTCGGCAGAGCGAGTGCGTCAACTGGAGCGGGAAGCGATCGCCAAGCTCCGCACTCTGGCCGATCCGGACCTAGCTGCCTGACCCACGTTCCCGCAACTGCGCCACCAGCGAGTCCACCTGGTGGCGCAGTTGTTCGTAGCTCCCGGTGTTGTCGAGCACCCGCGTGGCCACCTCGAGACGCTGCGCCCGAGTCGCCTGAGCGCCCATCCGCGCCTCTGCTTGCTCGCGTGTCCAACCGCGGTCGTGGATCATGCGTTCGACCTGAATCGATTCGGGGACGTCGACCACGATCACCTCGTCAAACTCGCCAGCTAACCCCATCTCCACCAGAAGTGGCTGATCCTGCACAACGTCCGCATTCGGTCCGGCCGCCTCGATCAACTCTTCCGCACGACGATGGATCAGCGGATGCACGATCGCTTCTAGACGTCGACGCGCCGCTTCGTCGCTGAACACCCGCGTGGCCATGGCTGACCGATCCAAGTCGCCGACGTCAGTGAGGACCGCTGGCCCGAATTCAGCCACGATGGCAGCCAGACCAGGCGTGCCCCGCTGCACCACCTCGCGCGCCAACTCATCGCCGTCAATAACTAGATATCCGTGCTCACGGAGCAGCGCAGCCACCGTGCTCTTGCCGGCGGCGATGCCGCCGGTCAGTCCGATGCGCATCAGTCTTCCCGCGGGTTCTCGGGCTCAGCGGCAGGACCTTGCTCGCGTTCCTTCTGCTCGCGCAGTTGTTGTTCGCGGTGACGCCGACGCTGCTCATCGGCCCGCTCCTTGACCCGACGTAGGAACTCCGCATCGGACTCAGGCGTCAACCCTTGAGCACGTCCGGGTCGCTCATATTCCGGAAACAGTTGGGCCCTTTGGCCCTGCGGGCGCCGGCTGCGCAGCACCAGCCAAGTGATCCCTCCCACGATCGGAAAGAGCAGCACGAGCGCCAACCAGCCAAGTTTGGGAAGGTGCGGGATCTCGTCGTCGCTTCGTCGTACGAGGTCGATCACGCAGTAGATGCACAACGCCAACGAGAGCAGGCCAGCAAAGAGTTCGAGACGGACCATGTCAGCAGTCTGCGGCATCCCCGGGCTCAGGTGCAGCTCCCGCCCCGCACAATGGGGGTGATGAGTCGTTTAGGTGATGCAGTTCCTAGCCTGGATCCGGGCACGCGGGTGGCCCTGCAGATCCCAGGCTCGATCGCGTACGTCGAACTCGTGCTCGGCTTGCTGAGCCACGGGATCTTTCCGATCCCGTTGGACCCGAAGTTGACCTCCTTCGAGACCGACGAGTTGTTTGCTGAACTCGCCCCAACCGCGCGAATCACTGCAGCAGCCGACCTTGCGCAGTGGCAGATGCGCTATCCGGTGATCGGACTCCCGAGGGGCCGCCCTATCCACGTCACCAGCGGCACTACCGGGCGCCCTAAGGGGGTCTGGTCGGGACTTCTGAGTGCCCACCATGCCGAGGCCTTGGTGAGCGAGGAGCGCGAACTGTGGGGCTTTGCCTCCGGTGACGTCAACTTGGTGCTCTCGCCACTGCATCACTCAGCCCCGCTGCGCTTTGCTATGGGCACGCTGCTCGCGGGCGGGCGGCTCGTCGTACCCGGGCCCTTCGATGTGGAACGGATCACTGCGGCTATTCACAACCAGAGACCGACCTCGATGTTCTGCGTTCCAACTCATCTCCAACGCTTGTTTGCGCACTGGGACCAGACCGAGTGGCCAGACCTGACCTCATTTCGCCTGGTCGCGCATGCCGGTGCACCATGCCCGGACCCGGTCAAGCAACGATTGCTCAGCGAGTTTCCGCCGGGCTCGACTTGGGAGTTCTACGGTTCCACGGAGGGACAGTTCACCGCCTGTCGCAGCGAGGAGTGGGCGATGCACCCGGGCACCGTCGGACGCGCTCGTCCGGGTCGGCGCCTGTGGGTCGAGCCTGACGGTCACCTGTGGTGCGAAGTTCCCGGCCACGCCCGATTCAGCTACTTCGGCGATCCGGTCAAGACCGAGGCCGCATGGCGGGGCTCGTCGTTCACCGTCGGAGACCTCGGAAGGATCGACGAGGACGGTTATGTGTACCTCGACGGGCGCCGCGTGGATCTGATCATCACGGGTGGGGTCAACGTCTATCCGGCCGAGGTGGAAAACGTTCTGAGCCACCTCGACGGGATCGTCGAGATCGCCGTCTATGGGGTTCCCGACCCCGACTGGGGCATGCGTGTCTGTGCGGCGTACGTCGGGGACGTGGCCGAGCAGGCCATCCGCGACTATGCGCGAGCCCACCTCGCTCCGGCCAAACGTCCCAAGACCTACCTGAGATCAAGCGGCCTTCCTCGAACCGCGACAGGCAAGGTGCTGCGCCGCAGCCTCAGTGAACAGCCTCATTGATGGGGGCGCCGACCCGCTCCGCGAGGCGTAGCACTCCCCCTGTTCGGATTCGGATCGACGCCGAACGGCCGCCAGCAACGCCGTCCCCCACCGCTTGCACCGCCACCTGGTAGCGAGTCTGACTGGCCAACTGGGTCAGGCGTGCTTGCGCAACGCTGCACTCCAGTACCGCCCACCCCAGCCGCCAGCCGATCGGGCGATACCAGACCAAGTAGCTGTCTGCCCGCGACACCGGACGCCAAGACACCTCCAGTGTCGTGCCCATTCGCGAGGCAACGACACCGTCTGGGCGAGCAGGCACACTGCCCGTCGGCTGCACCGAGAATGGCTCGGAACGGACCTGCGACAACGCCCATCCCTTCGCGGGTTGCAGTTCAAAGCGATAGGCCCGGTCATTGACCAGCCCGCGGAAGATCGCAGCCGTGCCAGTGAAACTGGCCAGATGTCGACCGGAGCTTCCAGGCACCCGGAGAAACTCCCTATCCGCGCCAGGGGGCCGGCTCCAGATCAACACCGCTGAGCGGTTGCCCGGAATCGCGCGCACCGACGGGGCCACCTGCGGCCCCAGTGGCAGTGTTGGCAATGGGCGGGAGAACGCCGGGCCAACTCCGATCCGGGCAAGTGCGTCGGCGACAGCGGCGGCAATCAGAAGTTCGCCTTGGGCGTTGGGATGCGCATTGTCATAGGTGTGCTTCTCGGCCGAAAAACCCCAGGCCGCACGTGCCACCTCGACGCGCTGGTCAGGTGAATCCAGCGATCTGGCGAGGAGATCAAGACGCCGGTTGTAGTCGGAAACGCCCGGAAACCACACCTGCACCAGTTGAGTCAGGACGATGTCGACGCCAGGTCGCGCCGAAAGGGCCTGCTCCACGAAGCGCCGCACCTTGCCGATCAACTGCCGAGCAGTGACATCGAGCCACATCAGGTCATTGACGCCCATCGTCTCCACGATCACATCGGGCTGGTAGTCCATCGTGAGTTCAGAGATCGGGGTATCTGGGAAGCTCACCGCCATCCCCCAGCGGGAGGCGTGATCCTGATCGAATTCAGGTTCGGCGTACTGCGTGTTGCCGTAGGTGCGATTGAGCAGGTCTGCAAGGTCCGTGCGCGGGCCGACGAAGTCGATCGTCGTCCCTGACTCGGCGAGGTGTCGCCAGAGGCGGTAGCGCCAGGTGTAGTCCCCCGCCGATCCCTGAGTGATCGAATCCCCGACCAGCATGATTCGTGTGGGTGCCGGGCCCGAGACCGGCAAGCGCAGTTGAACCGGCGCTGCAACCGTCACGATCGCCAACGCCAGGGCTGTCACCTTCGCCAACACGGCGCTCAGTGTAGGCGTCAAAAAGGCACTCGCCCCCGAAGGTCAGTCCCTTCGGGGGCGAGTTGAGCCTTAACTCAGTTGCCGCCGGTGAGCTTCTCGCGAAGCGCCTGCAGAGCCTCGTCGGAGGCCAGAGCGCCGCCATCGGCCTCGGGTGCCTCACTGGAGTACGACGTCGCCTCTCCAGCCTCGACCTCGGCCGCCTTGGCCTCGGCCTGCTGCTTGACGTGAGCCTCCCAGCGAGCGTGGGCCTGGGCGTACTGGTCCTCCCATGCCTTGCGCTGGTCCTCGAAGCCGGGCATCCACTCGCCGGTGTCGGGGTCGAAGCCCTCGGGGTAGATGTAGTTGCCCTGGTCGTCGTAGGTGGCCGCCATGCCGTAGAGGGTGGGGTCGAACTCTTCGACATCGGAGGCCGCAGAGGTCTCGTTCGCCTGCTTGAGCGACAGCGAGATCCGACGACGCTCCAAGTCGATGTCGATGATCTTGACCATGACGTCGTCGTTGACCTGAACGACCTGCTCGGGAATCTCCACGTGACGCTCGGCCAGTTCCGAGATGTGCACCAAGCCCTCGATGCCCTCTTCGACGCGGACGAACGCACCGAATGGCACCAACTTGGTGACCTTGCCCGGCACGATCTGACCCATCTGGTGGGTGCGCGCGAAGTGCTGCCACGGGTCTTCCTGGGTCGCCTTCAGCGACAGCGAAACCCGCTCGCGGTCCATGTCGACGTCGAGCACCTCAACAGTGACCTCGTCGCCGACAGTGACGACTTCACTCGGGTGGTCGATGTGCTTCCACGACAGCTCCGAGACGTGCACCAGACCGTCGACGCCGCCGAGGTCCACGAACGCACCGAAGTTGACGATGCTGGACACAACACCCTTGCGGATCTGGCCCTTCTGCAGCTGGGTGAGGAATCCATGACGAACCTCGGACTGGGTCTGCTCCAGCCAGGCGCGACGGGACAGGACCACGTTGTTGCGGTTCTTGTCCAACTCGATGATCTTGGCTTCGAGTTCCTTGCCGACGTAGGGCTGGAGGTCGCGCACACGGCGCATCTCGACCAACGACGCGGGCAGGAAGCCGCGCAGACCGATGTCGAGGATCAGGCCACCCTTGACGACCTCGATCACGGTGCCCGTGACGACGCCGTCCTCTTCCTTGACCTGCTCGATGGTGCCCCATGCACGCTCGTACTGCGCACGCTTCTTCGACAGGATCAAGCGACCTTCCTTGTCCTCCTTCTGGAGAACCAGGGCCTCGACACGGTCGCCGACGGCAACCACCTCAGAGGGGTCGATGTCGTGCTTGATGGAGAGCTCGCGGGAGGGGATGACACCCTCGGTCTTGTAGCCGATGTCGAGCAACACCTCGTCGCGGTCGACCTTGACGATCGTGCCGTCGACGATGTCGCCGTCGTTGAAGTATTTGATGGTCTCGTCGATCGCGGCGAGAAAGTCCTCGGCCGACCCGATGTCGTTAACCGCAACCTGCGGGGCGTCGATGATGTCGGCGGGGCTGGGAGTGATGGTCATGAAGTGGATGGATTCCTTGGTGTGGACAGATGTTGTGGTGGACAGTTGTCGTGCGGGCGCGCCAGAAGCCTTCTTTCACCACCAGGACAGCAAACGCGAATCAGTTTGCGAGATAGCGAGCGCGAGACTGCTCCGTCTGAGACTCGGGCAGACCTCTAGTGCCCTAGCAGGGTAGCCGGGGCGCCTCCCGACGGTCAAAGCGGCCCACCCGCCCAAACATTCGGCCGACGCGCCCAGTTATTCGGCCGACCCGCCCAGTTATTCGGCCGACGCGCCCAGTTAATCGGCCGACCCGCCCAGTTATTCGGCCGACCCGCCCAAATGTTTCGCCGACGCGCCGGATTGTTCAACGACGAGTTGGTGGCTGCGACCGGCGAACAGTCAACAACCAGGCGCGTCACCGGAACAAGTAGGCGCGTCACCGGAACAAGTAGGCGCGTCACCGGAACAAGTAGGCGGCTCGCCCCAACAAGTGGGCGCGTCGGCGGACTACCCTGGGCTGGTGAGCAGTCTGCCGGTGCATCCGGAGCGCCGATGGGCCGACGAGGACACCAGTCGCGTGGCGAATCGGGGTGAGTGGGACCGCTACGCGGATGAATACCAAGCCACCCATGGTGAATTCTTGGGAGATGCGGGCTTCATCTGGTCGCCCGAAGGTGTCGATGAATCTGACGTGCAACTGCTCGGCGACGTCGCTGGCAAGCGAGTCTTGGAGATCGGCTGTGGCGCGGCCCAATGCGCTCGTTGGGTGCAGGAGCGCGGCGGATTCTGTGTCGGGCTCGATCTCTCCCACCGACAGTTGCAGCACAGCAGGCGGATCGATCTTGACCGGGTCGAGGCCGTGCCTCTGGTCGAGGCCACGGCCTCGCAGTTGCCCTTCGCAGCCAACACCTTCGACGTCGTATTTTCGGCGTTCGGCGCCTTGCAGTTCCTTGCCGATGCAGATCTGGTGTGCCGGGAAGCAGCCCGCGTGCTCAAACCCGGGGGACGCTTTGCCTTCTCCGTGACCCACCCAACGAGGTGGATGTTTCCCGATGACCCGACCGAAGCGGGGCTGACCGCCTCGCAGGACTATTGGGATCGCACGCCGTACGTCGAAGTCGACGATGCCACTGGCGAACCTGCCTATGTCGAGCACCACCGAACCCTTGGCGATTGGGTGCGAGCCCTTGACCGCGCCGGGTTCCGGTTGCGCGATCTGGTGGAGCCGAAGTGGCCGGAGGATCTCGACCGAACCTGGGGAGGATGGTCACGTGCGCGTGGACTGATCACTCCTGGCACAGCGATCTATGTGGCGAACCTGGAGGGCAGCCGATGAGTTTGCGGGTAGGTGTGGTTGGTTGCGGCTATCTAGGCGCGACCACCGCCGTGTGCCTGTCGTCAATGGGACATCACGTCACGGCGACCGACGTGGACGCAGCGCGAGTTCAGGCTCTCAACGAGGGCCGGACCCCGTTCTTCGAGCCTGGGTTGGCCGACTTGCTCGCCACCCAATTGGCCTCGGGTCGACTCAAGTTCACGACCGAGATGCCCCGACTCACCCAACAAAGTGACATCGTGTTTCTCTGCGTAGGCACTCCCCAGAGCGCGGGTGAGTTGGCCACCGACATGCGCCAAGTTGACTCGGCGACGCAAACTTTGATTGCCGCACTGCAGCACCCCGTCGTGGTGGTCGGCAAGTCAACGGTTCCGGTCGGCACCGCCGCGCGACTGCGCGCCGAACTCAAAGCCCACTCCCCCAACTCCGAGTTGGTGTGGAGTCCAGAGTTCTTGCGCGAAGGCCGGGCCATCGAGGACACGCTCGCCCCGGACCGCATCGTGATCGGTGCCGCCGCGGACGACGCTCGCGGATCAGAGGCGGTGTTGGCTGTCTTCGCAGATCAGGTGGCGGCGGGTACCCCCGTCGTTCACACCGATTTGCCCACCGCTGAGTTGGTCAAGATCTCTGCCAATGCCTATCTGGCCACCAAGATCTCGTTCATCAACGCCATGTCCGAGGTGTGCGAGGTAGCCGGAGCAAATGTGCTCAAGCTCTCCGAGGCTTTGGGGTACGACGAACGCATCGGAGCCAAATTCCTCCGCCCCGGACTCGGCTACGGAGGGGGCTGTCTGCCCAAGGACGTGCGTGCCCTGTATGCACGTGGCAGCGAACTCGGCGCCGCCCAAGCGGTGGCATTCCTCGACGAAGTCGACGCGATCAACCAGCGTTGCCGCCAGCGAGTCGTGGACTTGACCGAGGAGGTGCTGGGCGGACCGGTCGCGGGGCGTCGGATCGGCGTACTCGGAGCGGCGTTCAAGCCAAACACCGACGACACCCGCGACTCGCCTGCACTGGATGTTGCGGGGCGACTGCATCTGCGCGGTGCCTCGGTGAGCGTCTATGACCCCCAAGCGATGCAGACAGCCCGCAGGCACCGACCAACGCTGACCTATGCCGAGACGGCCGCGGCCGCATGCCGCGACGCGGACCTCGTGCTGCTGCTCACTGAGTGGCCGGAGTTCAGTGCACTGGACCCCGAGGAGTTTGGACGGGCCGTGCGCCACCGACGAATCATCGACGCTCGACACGCACTGGTTGAAAAAGACTGGAGCGCGGCAGGTTGGACCTACCGCGCTCCAGGCGTGAGCTTGAGCTGAGGCTAGGCCTGCTCAGCCTCTTGGCGCTTGCGGTACTGGCGCGCAGCGCTCATCACCAGAGCCAGTCCGGCCAAGAACAGCACCGCACCACCGATGGCGGTCATCGGGCCGACCTGGTTGAGCATCAGGTTGAGCCGCTTGACGTTCTCCTTGCCGTCGGAGATCCCGGCGGCAACCTGGTCGTCGATGAAGCCGATCTTGAGGTCCAGCACCTTGGTGCCGTCCTCCAGGGTGCGCACCTCGTGCTGAGTCTGGTTGATGATCGACCCGGTCTTGGGCTCCACGAGCATGACCTTGTCGGTCTGGTAGGTGCCCTGGATGCCGTCAGCAATCTCGGCGGCAGTGGCCGGGACACTCACGTGGTACTCGTAGACCTCGAGGCCATCCAGTTTCTGCGTGCCTTCGAAGGTCGCCGGGACCTCCTTGCCGAGCAGACCGTCCCAGTAGGTGTAGTCCTTCTTTTGGGCATCGAAGGGCCACTTGTTGACCAGGCCGGTCTTTGCTTCCGCAGTCGGTGGCAAGTACTTGTCGCCGTTGACCGCTTCGCCTGTGCCTCGGTCAGTGGCGAAGGTGTCGATGGAGTTGTTGACCACCCGTGCGTCGGTGCCCTTGAGGCAGTCGGCCGGGTTGTCTTGGTCGATGTTCACACACGTCGTGTTGACCCAGACCGCGACCTTGTCGTCCGACGCCTTGGGGTCAACCTTGGTGATGCTGGTGACCTTGATCGGGAGTCCCGTCTCGACCTTGCCCGTCTTCGGATTCAACTTGTCTGCGGTGCCGGCCAGACGAGTTGTGGTGTCCACATTCAGCGGAACCCGCTGAACCTGTCCCGGCAACCAGAAGAACGCCAACGCCGCAGTTGCCAGGAGCAAGGACCCCACTAACAGGAGCACCCACCCCAGAAAAATCTTGCCCTTCAAATCCGACGCCTCCTCAGGCTTGCCTCACCGGTAACAAAACTGGCCGTAGACTAACAGTCGCAACGACCACAAGGCAGTAGAAACTGAAATCAGTTCCATTTCGTTGCCAGGCGACCCGATCCCCGGCCTGATGTGGCGTCGGCTGCAAGCGCGGCTGTGACATAGAGTCACGCCGTGATCCCAGGCTCAACAGGCACCGCGCTGGCTGGTCGTTTCGAACGGATGCGGGCGACGATCCGCGATATTCACCCGATCGCGGGCTCCAACCCGATCGTCGGCCAAGGGTTGGTGTTGATCGCGCTCTACGCCGTGTTTCGCGCCTGGGGGTTGAGTGGCGCTTGGTATGTCAGCGACGACTTTGCATTCATCTCGCGGGCCGCTCACGACGACTTCACGCTGAAGTACCTATTCGAGTCCTACGGCGGCCACCTCATGCCGGCGGGCTTCGCCGTCACCTGGCTATTGACTCGCTTCTATGCCTTTGAGTGGAGTGCCTGGTGGCCTGTGCTGTGGGTGCTGCAGGTGCTCGCCGCTATCGGCATGCTGCGCCTGTTGCTGTCGATGTTTGGTCGCACACGTGCCGTGTTGGCACTGCTGATCGGCTACCTGACGTTGGTGATCACTCTCCCGGCCAGCATCTGGTACGCCGCTGGCATCAACCAACTGCCACTCCAAGTGGCGCTGGTCTTCGGACTGCACGCCCATCTCGCCTATCTGCGAACCAGTCGTCGTCGACACATGGTGGCGGCGATGGCTTGGACCGTGTTCGGTTTGTCGTTCTATGAGAAGACCTTGTTGGTTTTCGTGGTCTATCTGATCGTGTCGGTCGCGTGGTTTGCCACCGGCAACTTCGCCGAACGGATCCAGAGCCTCTGGCGCCGATTCCGTGAAGGCATCATCGTCTACGGGGTGGTCGCGATCGGCTACCTGGCGCTCTATTTGAAGTTCGGCGTCGCAATCAACCCCAGCTCCGAGGACACCGCGCTCAGTCCCGTGGCCTGGACCCTGATCGGCAAGGCCTTCAGCACCGGTGCGGTGGGCGGCCCACTGAGCTGGAAACTCGATGGCGGACTGCTAGCCCACCCCTCGGATCTGGTCCTCCTGGTCTCCTGGCTGGCCATCGGACTCCTGGTGGCTGGCGCGCATCGGACCAGGGTCCGGTCCCTGCGAGCGTGGACCCTGATCCTCAGCGGCCTGTTTGCCAACGTGATGCTGATCGCCAGCGCCAGGGCCAACCTGGTCGGTCCCAACGTGGGTCTTGAATACCGCTACCAGACCGAGTCGGCGGCTCTGTGGGTGCTGTCACTGGGGTTGGCGTACCTGCCGCTGCTTGGGGCAGTCGAGACGGTGGAACTCAAAGAAGACGCCGATCTGACGTACGAGAGTCCTGCGATCATCCAGGCAGTCACGGTGGTAGTGGCGATCGCAGCGACGTACTCGAGCGTTCAGTGGCTGGACAAGTGGGACTCCAGCAACGTGGCCGTCAAGTACTTCCAGAACGTTCGAGGGTCCGCCGCTGCGATGCCAGAGCATCCTGTCCCGATGGCCGACCTGGGCTTGCCGGTGCAGATCATGTGGGCTTTCCGATATCCGGAGAACACGTACTCGCGGGTGTGGAAGCCGCTCAACCTCCCGGTGTCGTTTCCGCAGTACTCCGTGGATTCGCTCTACGTCGCCGACAACGACGGCAAGATCGTCCCGGCTGTGCTTCCGCAGGCGCGCGTGATTCAGCCAGGCCCAGACGAGTGTGGCTACAAGATCAAGACCGCAGTCACGCGGATTCCGTTCGATGCTCCCGTTGTGGGCGAGGGTTGGTGGGTCCGGATGGACTATCTGGCCGAGCGCGCAGTCACCGCCAACGTCTATGTCGGAAATCGCCACCACCGGATGGATCTGCCTGCTGGGCTGCACGCGGTGTTCTTCCAAACCGACGGCGAGTTCGACGCCTTCACGATCTCGACCACAGAGGACTCACCGCTGTGTGTGAGCAATGCCGTGCTCGGCCTGCCCACCCCAGTCGAGATGCAATAAGTCGCGGCCATGACGAAGCGATCGATCGTAGGCGCCGGGCTCGCCCTGATCCTGACCCAAACTTTGTATCGGGTCTGGGGCGTATTCGGTGGTTGGTTCCATATCGATGACTTCAACTTCATCTCGATCACGACCAACACGCACCCGTTGAGCAAGGCGGTGATGACCAACTATTGGGGCCACCGCATGCCGGGGGCGTTCTTCCTGTCGTGGTTCAACGACGACGCGGCCAGATGGAACTGGGCGCTCCCTGCCGCCGAATTGGTCCTGCTCCAACTACTGGCCTCGCTGGGCTTGTTCGCCGTGCTGATCAAGCATTTCCCGGTCCGAACGCTCACCCTCGTCCCGCTCACGTTCTACTTGTTCACGGCCAGCACTGTGCCGCCCAGCATCTGGTGGGCTTCGGCGATCAACCTGCTGCCCATGAGTGCGGCGTTGATCTGGATGCTGTATTTCCACCTCAACTACCTTCGTGGTGGCGCGCGTCGCAACGTGTTCTGGGCGTGTGGCGCGATGCTGCTCGGTTTGGCGTTTAGCGAAAAGAGCATCCTGGCCCTGCTTGCGGTGGGCCTGGTCACTCTCTGCTGGTACGCCGAGGGGCGCACCATCAGCGGGCGCATTGTCGATTCCTGGCGCCGCTACCGATTCAGTGTGTTGCTCTACCTCCTCGTGGGCGCGGCGTACGGCGCGGCCTACTGGCTCGGCGGCGGATTGACCATGGTCACCGATGAGCGCATCTCGGGTCGGTTCCCGGTCTTCTCGGTCATCGGCAACATGATCTTTCGCGCGTATGTGCCAGGGCTGATCGGTGGCCCGTGGCGATGGATGTATTTCTGGGACCAACCGCACTCGGTGGCCGACCCCTCCACGGGGATGATGATTGTGGCCGCGGTGGCCGTGATCTGGGTGGTCTGGCAGATCAGTCGCTCCTGGACGGGCTGGCGCATGGGGCTGCTCTTGCCGGTTGCGTTCCTCGCCGCCAACGCCGCCTTGGTGAGCCTGGGTCGCGTCATCTATGTAGGACCATTCCTGACCCGCGAATATCGCTACCAGGGCGAGCTCGCCCTCGTCACTGCCCTCGGCCTAGCCGCCATGATGATGCGCTGGCGTGGCGCCCTCAGCGGCCCCGCTCCCCGCAATCTCGTCGTGCCCGAGGCGCGCGAAGGTGAGACGGCTCCCAACCCCTGGCGACTGGCCGAACACCCACGTGCAGTGGTCGGTCTCGTCGCCGTGGTGAGTGTGAGTGCGCTCTTCAGCGGGATCAGCTACACCACTCACTGGCAGGGATTTCAACAGGGCCACGACTACACCAAGCGCCTGGCCAAGACGGCGGCTGCGTTGCCCCCAGGGACCGCCATCGCCGACGTACGCGTCTCGGGGTATCTGACCAACGCCTACCGCTATCCCGAGAACACCGTGCGACACATGTTCCGCGCGGAGTCGAAGCATCTGGCCTTCACCAAGGCGGCGGTAGACGATCTGTTGTATCCCCAAGAGGACGGATCGCTGCCACAGATCACGATTCCGGTGACTCGACAATCCCGCCCAGGCACGTCTGCCCGGTGTCCGTACGACGTGACCAGCCCAGTCACAATCGCACTTGACGGACCAGTTGCCTTCGGTGGCTGGTGGCTGCAGATCGACTACACCGCATCGGGTCCCAGCGAGGCCACGGTGAGTTCGGGCGATGTCACCCGCCACGTGAGTCTCCCCGCGGGAACCCACACGGCCTATCTGGCTGCTGGCGACGAGTTTCGCTCGGTCGGGGTCTACGCCCAGGCCTCCCAGGGCACAAAAGTCTGCGTCACCCGGGTCGTCGTCGGCCAGCCCGAAGTCGGTGATCTACCCTGACCGCACCCCTCGCCGTCTCCGCCGACAGGTTTGCTGTGAACCACGACCGGACTTTTCCGACACTGAACGCCTTGCGTGCCATCGGCGCGATCATGGTCGTGTGCACCCATGCGGCGTTCAACACCGGTGAGATCATGCGCGGCTGGACCGGTGCTGCGCTCGCACGCCTCGACTTCGGGGTGACGTTGTTCTTCATTTTGTCCGGGTTCTTGCTGAGCCGCCCGTTCTTGCTGGCAAAGGCCCGCGAACTCCCAGGTCCTTCGGTTCGGCACTACCTGTGGAAGCGCGCGTTACGCATCCTCCCGCTCTACTGGGTCGTGGTGTTGGTGGCGTTGGTCTTCGACAAGGAGAACCGCATCCTTAGCACCGCCCAGTGGATCCAGCACCTCACCTTGACCCAGATCTACTCAAAGGGGTTGCTTGCCAGTTCGCTCACCCAGATGTGGAGCCTGTGCACCGAGGTGCTGTTCTATCTGGTGCTCCCGCTGCTGGTCCCGCTCCTCACCTGGCGTCGAGGACACACCGGGCTCGACGTACGCACCGTGATGGTGCGCTCTGGAGTGCTGTCGGTGCTGGGCGTGGCGTGGCAGGCAACGGTGGCGACGATCCCGGGCCAAGACGGTCACTATGCTCAGTGGCTGCCTGGATATCTGCCTTGGTTCCTCGTCGGCGTCGTATTTGCTGCGGTGTCTGCGGACCTCACCGTCAGAGGTGGTGACCACCTCTTCGAACGCCTCGGACACGACCTATCCGGGTGTTGGATTGTGGCAGTGGCCGTCTTCGCAATCGCCTGCTCCCCCATCGCCGGTCCGCGTCTGTTGTTGGCTCCCGGCGCCTGGGAGGCCGGCTCCAAGGCGGTGCTCTATACGATCTCCGGAGCCTTCTTTGTGCTCCCTTTGGTGTTCGGCCCAGAACGCGAGGGCAGGGCGCGCACCTGGCTGTCGGGACCGATCCCGTTCTGGCTGGGCGAGATCTCCTACGGCATCTTCGCGATCCACATGTTTGTGCTCAACAAAATGTTCACCGCGACCGACACCGCGATCTTCACCGGACGGTTCCCGCTGATCTTGTTGCTCACCTTGACCGCCACCATCGTGCTGTCGGGACTGTCATTCCACTTCTTCGAGAAACCGATTCTGCGGTTCAAGAACGTTCGCTGGGTGACTCGTTTAGAGCCTCGACCTAGCGCTGCTCCCAGCGAATCGGGACCTCGATGACCGGCATCCCTCGCCCGGCCCGCAGCAGCGACTTCTGGACCACCGCGGTGGTGATCATCGCGATTGCGACCGGCGTCCGCTGGTGGGTCATGCAAGGCACATGGTTCTTCTTCGATGATCTGCACTTCATCGAGCGTGCCTACCAGCGTGACCTCACCTGGGGCTACTTGCTCACGCCCTACAACGGCCACTTGATGCCCTCGGCCACGGCCCTGACCTGGCTCAACACGCGCCTCGCGCCACTCAACTACACCCTGGCCATGGTCCAGATGACGGCCGGCTTTGCGCTGGCAGTGATCGGCATGCTGAGACTGTCGGTGACGCTGTTCGGTCGGCGCTGGGGTGCCCTCGTGCCAGTGGTGCTGTTTGCGTTCTCGCCCTTCCTGATCCCTGCCACCACGTGGTGGGCGGCCGCGATCAACCAGTTGCCGATGCTGATCGCGATGACCTTTGGTCTCGCTGCGTTCGTGCGGCACCTGCGAGCGCCCAGCACTCGCACATTGATCGCTCATCTGGCGTGGTTCGCCCTCGGAATCAGTTTCGGTGAGCGCGCCGTCGTGGCGTTCGGACTCGCCTGGCTGCTCGCCCTGCTCTATTTCGCCCACGGCAACCTGGTCGAACGCGTGACGTCATTGGCGGCCAGCCACCGTCGTACCTTCGTAGTGCATGTGGTGCTGGTGCTCGCCTATGTGAGCGCCTATTTGAAGTGGGCGGCCAACTTCGATCTGCGTCAGGCCGCCACACTGCCCCTCTTCGAGGTGCTCAGGAACTTGATCTGGTCAGCATTCGGGCCCGCCACAATGGGCGGCCCGCTGGGCTTCGAGACCAGTCGGGTCACGCAGCAGATGGCCAACGCACCCCGACCATTTCTGCTGATCAGTTGGCTGCTGCTGATCGGTTTGGGCTACCTCGCCTGGGTCCGGGACCGACGTTCGATCAAGGCTTGGCTTATTCCTGGTGCGGTGCTGATCTTGAACGGCGTACTGATCTCGACCAGTCGCGCGATCTACTTCGGTCCAGAACTTGCCCTGGACTATCGATTCCAGACCGAGTCGGCACTCGCTTTCGCCTTAGCTGTCGGTCTGGCGTTCCTGCCGGTCGTGGGTGAAGTGAATCGACCTGACCCCGCCCCTGGCCCAGTGCCGACCAAAGCCGTCGCCGTGGGCCTGATCGTCGTAGCCGTGCTCAGCACGATCACCGCCAGTCGCTACCCGCTGCGTGACCTCGGTGAACGCTCACCCCGGAACTACCTGCGCACGGTGGCCGCCGAGGCCCACCGCAGTCCCGACACAGTCCTGCTCAACCTCCAGGTGCCGCCGTGGGTGTGGGCACCGACGGCCTTCCCGGCCAATACCTACAAGCGCGTCTTTCGACCTTTGGATCTGCCGATCTCGTATGGTCCGCCGGTCACTGACCAGATCACAGTCGTTGATGAGCAGGGCAAATTCGTACCCGCCGACCTCAACGTCGTACGCCGGATGCTGACGTTCACACCGGACGCGTGCAACCCAGTAGGCACCGCTCCGGTGACCTTCAAACTCGATGGCCCGGTGATCGGCTTTGGTTGGTTCTTGCGCGTCGAATACACCGCAACCGTGCCAGGTCGGTTGCATCTCAACGTGGGCGACTCCGATCACACTGTCAAGACCAAGGCTGGCAACCACACGGTGCTCGTGCTGACCGAAGGGGCCTACGACTCGCTCACGGCTTCGCTACCCCCGGCCTCTCCTGCCGACCCGGGCTTCTGCATCCGACGCACCGAGATCGGCACCGCCCAGTAGCAGTCCCGCAGCATTGAGGCACCTACCAGAGCGATCGCTGTCATCCCGAAGCCCTGCGACCAGAGGACGGCGGCGTCGCTGTCACGCACTGGGGCCCACGCCAGGGCCAGTGCAGCGATCAGCAACGACAGCGCTGCCCAGGACCCCCAGCCGTCGGGCCGAGGAAGCCGGCGCAGTGCCAGAAGCGCGACCGCCACAATCACGACGCCCAGCCAGCCAGTGAGCAGCGCTCCCACGCCGACTAGCAGCAGGCCGTGCCACCATCCGTTGGGTCGCTTGGCCGTGTTGAGGGTGGAGTGGCTGCGCGAATCCCGAATCAGCGCGAGCGCTAGCACTAACACCACGCCGACCGCACCCAACCCAAGCCGCCACGTCAATGAGTTCGACGGCGCGTAGGTGAACCTCACCAGACCGCTGGACCCCTTGGGCAGCCACCACCCCTGCTTCCAACCGTCAACTTGGATCGGTTCCAGGCGGTCTCCGTCGAGGGTGGCCACCCAACCGTCGTTGAAGTTCTGAGGCAATGCGAGCAGTCGCATCGAGGTAGCGCCGCCACGCTCCTGTGGAATCTGCACCGAGGCCGGCGCCCCTCGACTGGTGCGTCGCACACTCAGGTGGCGGGTAGCGGAGAGCGCAGCGTTTTGGCGGACCAAGGTCACCGAGTCGACTCGCAGTGCCTCAGCGGGCTCGGCGACCACATCAGCTAGACCGGAGATCGAAATCTGTGCATCCGCGCACAGGGTTAGCGGCACCGATTCGCCCCGGAGCAGCGCACCTCGATCTGCCCTGAGCGAAGTCGGCACCACCCGTCCAGCCAGGTTCAACACCGGGCCTTGGCCACAGGTGAACTGAAGCGGTGCCTGCGGCGTCAACGACTGACCGTTGATCTTGATCTCAGAGATTCCTGGAGGGTTATTGCGGATCGCGAAGTCACGGATGTAGACCGAGCGCTGGACACCGGTCACCTCGATCCGCAAGCGCTTGGTGCGCCACCCAGGGAGTTCAACGCGACCCTCGGCGTCGAGCGTGACCTCGCGGGATCGACCGCGATCGGCAACCACGCGGAACTCATTGGGTAGCGAGGCAGCCGCGTTGGGATTGACTCGTAGTTCTAAGGAGTCAATCTGTCGAGGATGGTCGAAGCGCAACCTGATCACCGGCGACTTGTTTCCAGCCGTCCAGGTCGTCCCCAGGTCGCCGTCGATCATGGCTCCCGGCTGGACTGCGAACGCCGCACCGGCCCCTCCTGAAGCCCTCACCGTCGTGTGTGAGTCGGTGAGAAGGGCCCGCCAGGCCGCGGGCGTCGAGCGCAGCGACGCTCGTGCCGACCCCACATAGACGTCGCTGGAGGGGACATAGAACCGTCGGTCAAGTCGATCCCCGTCCTCTCCAGCACCTCCCAGGAGGTCCTGGCAGACCACATGATCGTCGATCACGGTGCAACCGCTGCGCTCGCGGTCTCGCTGTAGCGCAATCTCGTCAATGGGGAGCGTGTTGACCGGTCGCGGCAGCCGAAGAGTGCGTCTCGACTGCACCCCAGCAACGTCGATCTCGGCAATCGACACCGAGCCGACCTTGGGCACAACTCCCTCTGCAGTGACACGCAGTGTCTTGGCGGGCGCAAAGGGTAGGTCATAGGTCTGAGTGGCTCCCGGTGCTGGCGCCGGTCGCGTCACTGCTTGAGAGCCTGCTCGGAACTCGAGATTGCGCACTCGCACCGATGTCGGCGCCATGGTCAGAGTGACCCTGGTGAGCGCCTTAGGAGCCGAGAACTGAACTTGCCACCACTGGCCGTTGCCCGACCGGTCACGTGCCGAACTCCATGCGGTCTGAGGATTGCGGTCCACGGCTGCGCCCGGGTGGGATCCAACATCCAGTGGCGGCAGTGCCGAAGCCTCCGCCTGTGAAGTGCTGGCGAAGACCCCCTCGATATCACCCAGCCACAACTCGGTGGTCTGCCAGTTCTCGTCACGTGCCGAGATCCTGTGAAACTTCTCCTTGCCCGACAGGAGATAGGGCCGCTCGGCAGCCATCGTGCTGGTTTGATTCCAGCGCACACTGGCGAAATTGACCTCCCGGCGCTTCAGTCCGTCAGTGAGGACTTGGCCGGTCACGCGACGTTGTGTGCCAGTCGTAGCCAGGACGCCTGGTCCGGTGACGGCGGCCACGTCGGCCACAAGTCGCGCCGCCGGATCCCCCACGATTTCCTTGGGCGTCGAGGTGAGCGTGGCGCTAGCCGCCTTGTCGACCTGATAGACCTCGATCATCTGACCCCGAGAGGACAACCCGTCGTTGGTGACCACACGGATTGGCTCATCGTCGGTCTCGACGTAGTGGTACGCCGGCTCCCCGGTCATCGGACCGAACCCAGTCTCGTATGCCAGGCCGGGCGTGCGGTCCAGCATCGAACGAATGTAGGCCGGATCTGGTGCCCCGGTGACCAATCGGTCCAAGTCGTTGCGCACGATCAGTCGGCCCACCCCATTGTCGGCCAAAAACGCGGCCAAGTATGGATCGGGACGGCCACTCTCGACGACTCGCGTGATCGCATCCAGCATGGCGACGTTGCCCGGCTGTGCCAGCGGGATCGCGTTGCGCACCGCCCAGGGAGATTCGGCCAGCCCTTGCATCACGTCGTCGTGAACATTGCCCCAGATGTAGACGCCAAAGGCCGACGCTGGGATCTCCAGCGAGACGGTGCCGTCATCGTGCTCGTGCAAGTAGCGGGCTGCGGACTTCCAGTAGCCGGGAACGTTGGGCACGCCTGGGCCTGGACTGATTGCCCCGTTGAACCACGGCAAAACCATGGCGGCAAGCACCAGCACGGCAGCCACACTGAGCACCCGTCGCGCCGCCGTGGCGCCTGCCTCCAGCAGTCGGGCTGGTACGACGTGCAGGGCGTGGGCCAGACCGAGGATCAACGGGATCCTGAGGACGACGTCGAACTTGTGCAGATTTCGCAGTGGCGACAACACACCATCGAGCAGGGCGTTGCGGCTCTGCGCCGCGACGCCCGCCCAGTCTCCGGCGTACCCAAAACCGACCAGACACAGACCAGTGAGCAGTCCGAGGGTCAGGAATCGGCGATGTGGGTTGTCGCTGAGCGCGATTCCAAGCAGACCCACAGCGGCAATGGCAGCCGCATCAATCACCAAGAAGGGGGTGCTCACCAGGAGGCTTCCCGCAGGGAAATCATTGCCAGCGAAGTAGGCGACCCAGTCTGAGACCCCGACCAAGGTTCGAGTCACATCGGTAGGAATGGACGTGATTTTGGCGTTCTCGATGTAGTCGAGGAACGGCGCGCTATAGCGACCCATCAGCAGCAGCGGCCCCCACCACCATGCCGTAGCGGCCATCGTGAGCGCCGTCCACCAGCCCAGCAGTTGCCATTTGCGAGGGCCAGACTCACGCGTGAGTAGCCACAAGACCCCGAGCGGGAGGACGGCTGCTACCGCGATCGCATTGACCCCGCCAGCACAGGCCACGGCCAGAGCAGCGAGCGCGGTGCTGCGTCGGGTTGATCCACCCGAGGTCCCCCAGATCAGCGCCACGAGAACCCAGGGCGCCACGGCCATCGGCCAGACCTCGACCGACGTGCTGCCGAGCAAGGAGGTCAGTCGGGGGGTGAGGGCGTAGGCGAACGCGGCAACCACCTGACTGACTGGTCCGCCGAGCCCCAGCCGCCGGATCAGCAGCAGCATTCCGAAGAACGCCGCACACAGGAGCAGCGCCCACCAAGCGCGCTGGATAGCCCAGGCAGGCAACGCGAGTAGGTGTCCAACCGCAAAGAACGGACCCATCGGCCACAGATAGCCGTAGGCCTGATTCTGGATCTGCCCGAACGCCGCAATCGGGTCCCACAACTGCAGGCCCCGAGCCAAGAACCCCAGCGGGTTGGTGACCAGATCGAACTTGGTGTCGGCGACCAGGTCATCTCCGCGTTGGGAGAACGCGGCCGCGACCAGGATGCAGGCGTAGCCGATCAGACGCAGCGGGCTCGTGGCCCGCGATGGCACAGGCGTCAGTGCTTGCGCAGAACCATCGCCAGATTCCACGACAACACCTCCCTTGCCACGGGCACGCGCATCAGCCAGTGGGCCCAACGAGGGTGATAGCGGGGAACGAGGGCCAAGACCTGAGCCGACTTCTGCTGATGGGCCCAGGCCACCCCCTGCCCCGCGTGTACGGCGAACATGGATTCGCCGTACTTGTTCTTGGGCTGTTTGCCGTGTTTAGCAACATAGCGCCGCCGCGCCCGGTAGCCACCTAGGTAGTGCCACGGGGAGGTCTCGTGACCCCCATGAGGCCCAAACCACAGTGTGTAGGAGATAAACGCGATCCCACCGGGCTTGGTCACCCGGATCATCTCTTCGGCCATCCGCCACGGATCCGACACGTGCTCAAGCACGTTGGATGAGTAGCAGAGGTCGAAGGAGTCATCACCAAAGGGGAGGTTCATGCCGTCGCCGATCACCGTGTTGCGAGCGATCGTGCCTTGGCCGGACAACTCCCCCACGTCGGCGTCGAGGGCGAAATAGGTGGCGCCGGCATTGCTGAAGGCGTCGCGGAAGTAGCCAGGTCCGCCGCCGACATCAAGCATGACGGCGCCGCGAAGGTCCACATACTGCCCGGTGTGCCCCACAGCATCGTCAGCAACGGCGGTGTAGAACCGTTTGGGGTCATCTTGCTCATGGCGAAATTCGCCGAATAGGTAGGCCGATCGCTTCAGGCTCGCCTGCCACTTGGGCCCGTACGGATACGTGACGGGGGTAGCGGCAGACACAGGCGAACCCTACCCCGGCTAACCGGGTGATTTCGGACTCGTTCCTGTCATCTGCGGCACATCTGCCGACTATGGTGCGCGGGTGGATCGAGCACAGACGCCGCTGGCTGGACGCAAGATCGCGATCATGTCGTGGCGCGATACCGGCAACCCCGAGAGCGGGGGCGCGGAGAACTATCTGTTGAAGATGGCCGAAGGTCTTCGCGACCAGGGTGCCCGCGTGACAATCTTCACCGCCGCCTATGCAGGGGCACCGGACCGAAGCATTCGAGACGGCATCGCCTACGTGCGCGCGGGCGGCAAACTCAGCGTGTATCTGCGCGGCATGCAGCAGTTGGCGTTGCGCAGACTTGGCCGACTCGATGCCGTCATCGACGTGCAGAACGGTCTGCCGTTCTTCACCCGGATGGTCACCCGCAAACCCGTGATTGTCTTGGTCCACCACGTGCATCGGGAGCAGTGGCCGGTGGTCTATCCCGGTGTCACCGGCAAGGTCGGCTGGTGGGTTGAGCGCTGGCTCGCGCCCCGGCTGTATAGACACTGTCAGTACGTCGCAGTGTCGCGGGCCACCCGCGACGAACTGATTGGACTTGGCGTACCAGCCAGACATATTGCCGTTGTGCACAACGGGTCAGAGCCCCTTGTCACCTCGCAGCAAGTGGCCAAGACCGACTATCCGAGCATCTGTGTGGTCGGACGGCTCGTACCGCACAAGCAGGTCGAGCACGCCGTCGACGCCGCGCTCGAACTACGCCGGGAGTTTTCCGACCTGCGGCTGACCATCGTCGGAGATGGCTGGTGGGCCGATGAACTGCGCCGCTATGTGCACCAACGCAACGCCGAGACCTTCGTTGACTTCACGGGCCACGTGACCGACGAGGAACGCGAGGCTGTGTTCGCGCGCTCCTGGGTCAAGGCACTCCCCTCTCTCAAGGAGGGATGGGGGTTGGTGATTGGTGAGGCCGGGCACCACCGCACTCCTACGGTGGCCTACCGGCACGCGGGAGGCACCCGCGAGTCGATCAAAGACGGCTACTCGGGCTTGCTCGTCGATAACCAGCCCGAGTTCGTGGCGGCGCTACGTGAGGTCTTGGTCGATGATGAGCGGCGCCGTGCGCTGGGAGACGGGGCGTTGGCGATGAGTGAGGCCTACACCTGGGAAAACACCCAAAAGGCGCTGGGCCACGTCGTGGCCAGCGCCTTGTCAGGTGTGCTGGTGGCGACTCAGGACGAGCCCTAGCCGCCAGAAGATCAGCCGTTTTGCCCGTAGTCGATGACGGGACGCTCGACGTTGACCGGGTTGCTGCCCGGCGAGTTCACCTGCGAGTTGATCAGACCCATGATCGTCAAAAAGGCAAGAAGGATGCCGATGATGATGCTGGCGATCGAACCGATGAAGTTGCTGGTGTTACCCACGGATAGTCCCTCCCAGGAAGCGAGTGCTGGCACAGGCTAACAGGACAAATCGCTAGTTCCTAGTTACTACGCCGATCAACTACCACCGAGTAGCCCAAGAGAGCCGCGAAACCCAGCCAGCCAAGGCCGACGAGACCACGCGCTCCCGCACGAGGTTGGGTCTGCACGGTCGTCGGGCCCAGATCCAGAACTCGCAGCCGATCCCCATTCCACATGCTCTGCCCCTCGATCTTGGCGCGAGGACCAGGTGCCGTCTTGTCGATCACCACATAGCGCAGACCCAGATCACGCAAGCCTTGTGCGGGGTCGGCCGCAGACAGAGCCGAGCGCACCTTCGCCGAGTAGCGTGACTCGCCCTCGATGCGCCGTCCGTTAACGCTGAGTTGGTCGCTCACGATCGGGTTGGCACTCAAATAGCGTGGCAGCGGGTCTAGGACCGGTCTGTTGTGATTCCAGTCCGGTGCTCGGTAGGGCGAATACGGCAGGTATACGACGTCGCGGGCGCGGTTGACCAAGAGGGTGCGCACTGCGGCGTACTCGCTCGGATAGGTGGCCGGACGCAGCGCCCCACTGAGACCGAAGGCCGCGTCCGGCAACGTGAGCACAGGGAGTCCGACCAGCAGCAGCGCGACCAGCCCCCGCACTGCCGCTGGCGTTCGCCGGGTCAACCACACCCCGCCGACCGCCACGGTCGTCGCCACCAGAGGCGCACACAAAGCCAGCCACCGAGCACCATCGCGCATCAGGCCACCCCCGGGGACGGTGCCGGCCAGCCAACCCATCAATCCAGGCGCAGCCCAAGTCATCAGCGCCAAGCCATAGCCGAAGACCCATAGCACGATCAGGTCATGGGCGTGATCGCGCGAGGGGCTGACGTGACGCAGCGGCAGGTCCATGGGTCGTTCAAGATGTCTGATCAGCCACAGCCCCAACCCGCCCAACGGGAGGAACAACAACAGCGCCAAACCGGCGATCGGAGTGGCTCGCGACCACGGCACCACGTCGGAGTTCCAGATCCCGCCGAGACCGAGCGCGGCAAGAGGCGCCGACAACGAACCTTCCGCGCTCAGCCCGAACACCGACCCACCGGCAACCGTCGAGCGGGCGTCCTGCACATGGGCCAGCCCAGCGGTCACCCATGGAGCGTTGGCAAGCGCCCCGAGCGCCACCACGTGGCCCACCGAGCGCCAGCCTGGGGCACTTGCGGGTCTCAACCGCGGCAGTCGCCAGTCGAGTGCAGTCACGATCAAGACCAGAAACGCCATCACACCGGCGCTGGGGGTCAAGCACGCCGCCACCAACGACCAGATCAGAGCAGGTCGAACCTCACGATGCCTCCGGAAGTGCTCCGCATGAGTCAGCAACACCGGCAGCACCGCATAGCTGATCAGCAGCGGCCAATGGCCAATGGCGAGGCGCTCCACGACGAACGGATTCCACAGATAGACCGTCCCGGCCAACGTGCGGCCCAACAACGAGGCCCCACCGAATCGGAGTCCAGCCAGCCCGGCCCCAACTGTGGCCGCTACCAAAACGCACTTCTGGATCAGCATGCCCGGCAGCACTGTGTTTGCCAGAGCCACCAGAGCATCGGAGGGGACGTTGCGTGGCAACAAGGCGCCCAAACCCCAGACTTCGCTGCGCAGGGCTAGTTTCGGCACCCACACCATGTCGTAGCTGAGCACATAACCAGGCAGGAGGGCCGGGCCGAGCAGAACCAACCCCAAGACCAGCACCCACACCCTGGGCCACCACCGGACTCGAGACGAGACCCGGACGTCGCCGCGCGGCGCGGGAGTTGAGGTCACAACGGCAGCCTCCGGAACACAGCGCGGGGCACGTGCCGCAATGCCGACATCACTGCCCGCATCGGTCCGGGCACCCAGATCAGGTCACTACCGTCAGCAACGCCGTCAACAATGGCGCCGGCCACGTCGTCGGCCTGCACGGCCAATGGCGCGGCATCACGTCCAGCAGTCATCTTGGTGTGCACGAATCCAGGGCGTACGACGAGCACCCGCGCTCCCGTGCCACGCAGCGCCTCCCCTAAACCGAGGTAGAAGCCGTCCATCCCGGCCTTGCCCGAGCCGTAGACGAAATTGCTGCGCCGCACCTTTTCCCCCGCCACCGAGGAGATCGCCACGATCACACCATGCCCTTGGCGGGTCATCACCTCAGCCAACGGCACCCCCACGCTGACCGCACCGACGTAGTTGACCTGGGCATGCAAAACCGCTTGGGCATGGTCGTGCCAGGCCTCTTCCTCGTCACCCAGCACACCGAAGGCCACCAGTGCTACGTCGATATCGGCGGTCGCCGCCACCTGCTCGATCAACCCAGGGTGGGAGTCGGTGTCGAGTGCGTCGAAGTCCATTTCCTCCACGCTCGCGCCATCGGCGCGCACCGCGTCGGCGGCCTCGCTCCGTCGTACTCCTGGCCGAGCGGCGAGGATCACATGCAGATCTCCACGCTGTGACCAGGCGCGGACAGTGGCCAACGCGATCTCAGAAGTGCCACCCAACACCAGGATGCGGCGGGGCTGGCCAAGGGCATCGATCACGATCAGTTCCTGTCTAGTTCGAGTCGGCGGGATAGGTCGGAGACAAACACTCGCTCGGGATCCAGGCGGTCGCGAGCAGCGAGGAACTCTGGGAGTCTCGGATACATCTGGCGCAGCAGATCGGCATCCATGCGGGAATCTTTGGCCAGATACAGCCGCCCTCCCGCTCCGACCACCATCTGGTCGAGTTTGGCAAACATCGGGGCGAGTCGTGCTTTGGCGGGCATGTCGAGCGCCAACGTCCACCCTTGCATGGGGAACGACAGATAGCCGTCGTTGCCCGGTCCGAAGCGCTTCAGCACGGCCAAGAATGACGGGTTGCGCTCCGCCGCAATCAGTTCGAGCGCGGCCAAGAGGGTCGCCTCGGCTCCATCAGGTACGACGAACTGGTACTGCACCATGCCGGTGGCGCCGTACATCCGATTCCAGCCGCCCACTCCGTCGAGCGGATGGAAGAACGCCGAAATGCTCTGAATCTCGCCCTCCCGGTGGCGCGGTGCCTTGCGGAACCAGAGTTCGTTGAAGGCCGTGATCGTCGGAAGCGATACCAATCCGCGCGGGAGCCACGGCGGCGCGCTGACCAGCGGTCCGCCAGGAGTGACCCAGCGGTTCTTGGCTGACTTGCCGTCAAGATCTTCGGCTCGTGCGTGCTCCCCCAAGGTGAGCACAGAGCGCCCCAGAGATGCCCCGCGAGCAAGGGTGTCGATCCAGGCCACCGAATAGGTGGTCTCCGAATCGGTCTGCTGAATCCGCTCCATCACGTGTCGGGCACTCGGGAGCCGCTCGGTGGTCACCCGCATCCAGCCTGAATCCACCTCGATGACGTCTAAGACAGCGGAGGTGATCACACCGGTGAGCCCCATGCCTCCGGCAGTCGCGTTGAACGCCTGCGGGTCATCGGCTTTGGTCACCGTGCGGAGCTGGCCGGTGCCGTCGATCAGGTCAAAGGAGCGGACATGGTCGCTGAAGCTGCCCGAGACGTGATGGTTCTTGCCGTGGATATCGCAGGCGATCGCGCCGCCCACGGTGACATAACGGGTGCCCGGCGTGACCCCGACGAAGCGACCGAGCGGAAGCAAGAAGGCCATCAAGTCGTGCAGTGACGTCGCCCCTGACACCCGCACAGAGCGTCCGTCCGCGGCTAGTTCGGGGGCGCGGTCGGCCAAGTGGAGCACCACCCCACCAGCGTTTTGAGCAGCGTCGCCGTAGGAACGGCCCAAGCCACGGGTCAAGATCCCGCGACGGTCTGCCGCGGCGATCTGCTCGGCAACTTCGTCTTCGCCAACGCGGACGACCCGGGCGCGCGTCGGCGCGGTTCGCCCCCAACCCCAGAGGTCCTGCCATTCACCCGACACCCAGCACCCCCAGCACAACCAAGCCCAGCCAGACCAACCCGATCACTTGCAGCCAGCGATCACCCAACACGATGTCCTCGGGTGCAGATGCTTCCCCGGCATCGATGTCGACGGCATATCTGAGTAGCCCCATGGTGAACGCCGCGATCGAGATGGTGTGCCAGGCGAACACGCTGGTGCGGGCCTGTTCGAACGCCCACAGGCTGTAGCAGACCAGGGTCACCGCAGCGGCCGCACTCCACACGAAGCGCAGGTACGTCGCGGTGTAGCGAACCAATGCCTTGCGAGTGCCAGCCTCATTGCCGAGGGCTCGCATCTCGGAGTACCGCTTTCCGGAGACCATGAAAAGCGCCCCGAAGCCGGTCACCAGCAAGAACCACTGGCTGATCGGGAGGCTCGCCGCCAGGCCTCCGGCCACACCGCGCATCAGGAACCCAGAAGCCACGATCGCGAGGTCGACCACGGGTTCGTGCTTCAACCGGTAGGCATAGGCCACTTGGATCGCGAAATAGCTCGCCAACAGCACCGGCAATGCCCATCCCGTGGTGCTGGCCAGCAGCAGGGCGACAGCGACGAGCACCGCAGCCACCACCAGGGCCATCTTCGACGACAGCTCACCCGCAGCCACCGGCCGGAACTTCTTCTTCGGATGGGCGCGGTCAGCTTCCAGGTCGGCGACATCGTTGACGCAGTAGACCGCGCTCGAAATCAGGCAGAAGCTGACAAAAGCCAATGCAGTATTCGCCGCCACCGAGGGCACCAGAATCTTGCCTGCAGCCAAGGGCGCCGCCAGCACCAGAAGGTTCTTCACCCACTGCCGGGGACGCATCGTGCGCAGAATCGCCGACAGGGTGGTCACCTGAGGATTCTAGGGTCGGCATAGGCTCCCGCTCGTGCCCTCCCCCACACCTAGGCCTCGCAGCCTGACCGGATGGATGCGGTCCACGCTGTCCAGTGGTGCCGGTGTGGCTGCCGCCATGGCGATCATGAACGTGGGTGCCTACGGCTTCACCATCGTGGCGGCTCGGGTGCTCGGGCCAAAGCCATACGGCGCTCTGGCCAGCCTGATGGCCACGCTGCTGGTGGTGATGGTGGCCCAACTGGGAATTCAGGCCACTGCCGCTCGAAGGATCGCCGCTGATCCCGACCACACCTCCCAGATCGCTCGTGGGGTGCTGCGAGTCACCTACCGTGCAGCCTTCCTCTTCGGGGTTGTGCTGCTAGCGCTGTCGCCGGTGATCAACGCGGTTCTCCATCTAGGCAGCCTGACCACCGCGGCGCTGGTCGCTGCGGCCGCAGTGCCGCTGACTGTGATGGGTGGACAAGCAGGCATCCTTCAAGGCGAGCGTCGCTGGGCACCGCTCTCGTGGATCTACGTCGCCAGTGGCGTTCCACGCCTGCTCTTTGGAGCTGCGCTCATTCTGTGGCGCCCAACCGAGACCATGGCCATGCTCGGGGTGACTTTGGGTGCCTGCGTGCCCGTCCTGATCGGCTGGTGGGCGCTGCGCGCAGAACGCCCCACCCACCAACACAGTGAAGAGCACCGGGCGCGCAACTTATTGTCCGAAGCGCTGCAAAATTCCGGCACACTGCTGGCCTTTTTTGCGCTCAGCAATGTCGACATCGCGGTGGCCCGCAATGTGCTCGACCTGCATGACGCAGGCCTCTATGCGGCCGGGCTGATCCTGTCGAAGGCAGTGCTGTTCTTGCCGCAGTTCGTGGTCGTCGTGTCCTTCCCCGCCATGTCGACGGTCCGCGAACGTCAGCGCGCCCTCACCCGAGGCTTGGGCCTGGTCGCGATGCTGGGTCTGGGCTCCATCGTCGGGGCTTGGCTACTGCCTGGGGTGGCGTTGAGCTTCGTGGGCGGCGTTGAATATGCCGAGATGGGACCCCGTCTGTGGGTGTTCGCCGCACTCGGGACGGCGCTGTCGATGCTGCAACTGCTGGTCTACGCAGTTCTGGCTCGTCGAGGCACCAGATCGTCGTGGCTGTTGTGGGTCGCGTTTGCGGCCGTGGTCCTGGTCGGTCGCACCGCGTCCACACCAATGGAGTTGGCGATGATTGTGTTGGCCGCTGACATCGTCGTGCTTGCGGTGTTGTTCGGCCTGAGCATGGCTTTGATCCGAAAACCGATCCCCGTTGAACCCGACACCACTGCCCTCCCCGGCCATCTGGACGCCTGAGCCAGACCGTTGGTTTAGCCCGACCACCCGGCGGTTGAGCCCTACCACCCGGCGGTTGAGCCCGAGCACCCGGCGGTTGAGCCCGAGCACCCGGCGGTTGAGCCTGTCGAAACTAGTGGGCCGCTTCGTGCCAGCTGTGGCCAACACCTACCGAAACATCAAGCGGAACGGTGAGATCGGCGGCCGCACCCATTTCGCGTCGCAGCAGTTCGTCGAGCGCGTCGGACTCACCCGGGGCGAGTTCCAACACAAGCTCATCGTGAACCTGCAGCAGCAAGCGGCTGGCCATTCTCTCCCGTCGCAACGCCTCGTCGACGTTGAGCATGGCCACCTTGATGATGTCGGCCGCTGAGCCCTGGATCGGCGCGTTCAAGGCCATTCGCTCGGCCATGTCGCGTCGCTGTCGGTTGTCGCTGGTCAGGTCCGGCAGGTATCGACGCCGACCAAGGATCGTCTCGGTGAACCCAGTACGACGAGCCTCGGCCACGATCCCGTCGAGATAGTCGCGCACCCCACCGAAAGTCTCGAAGTACTCCTCCATCAACCCGCGAGCCTCTGCGGTGGTGATCCGCAGTTGTTGAGACAGGCCGAAGGCAGACAGCCCGTAGGCCAGGCCGTAGTTCATCGCTTTGATCTTGGCCCGCATCTGCGCCGTCACGTCTTCGGCGGCGACCTCGAACACACGCGATGCTGTCACCGTGTGGAAGTCACGACCGGAGCGGAACGCATCGATCAGTGCCACGTCGCCGGACAGGTGTGCCATGATCCGCATCTCGATCTGGCTGTAGTCGACCGTCACGAGCGACTCATAGCCGTCCCCCACCACGAAGGCTTCGCGAATCCGACGACCTTCCTCGGTGCGCACCGGAATGTTCTGCAGGTTTGGATCGGTCGACGAGAGCCGACCCGTAGCGGCAATCAACTGGTTGAACGTGGTGTGAATCCGCCCATCGGAAGCCACGGTCTTGAGCAACCCCTCAACGGTCTGCCGCAGTCGGGTCACATCTCGGTGCCGAAGCAGATGCTGCAAGAACGGGTGTTCGGTCTTCTCATAGAGCCCCACCAAGGCATCGGCGTCGGTGGTGTAGCCGGTTTTGGTCCGCTTGGTCTTGGGCATGTCGAGTTCATCGAAGAGGACCACCTGCAATTGCTTGGGTGAGCCGAGGTTGATCTCCTTCCCGATCACCTCATACGCCTCCTGCGCAGCCGCGCGGACCTGATCGGCGAATTCGGCTTCCAGGCGCTCGAGCAGATCGAGATCCACCGCAATGCCGGTCTGTTCCATCGCCACGAGCACGTCGACCAGGGGCAACTCCACGTCCGAGAGCAGCGCTGTGCCACCGCGGTCGGCCAACTCGACGTCAAGAGCCTCGGCCAGATCGAGCACCGCGCGGGCCGCCAGCATGGCCGGCTCGGCCTCGTCTTGATCCTCCAGGCCCAACATCAGCTGGTCACCGGCGTCTGCGCCCCCCTGCTTGAGCTCGCGCTTGAGGTAGCGAACAGTGAGATCGGCAAGGTCATAGGAGCGTTGGTCCGGTCGGGCGAGATAGGCCGACAGCGCCGTGTCGCGGTCGAGCCCGGCCAACGCCCAACCGCGGGCCCCCAGCGCCAGCATCGGCCCCTTGGCGTCGTGCACAACCTTGGGCACCGACGGGTCATCGAGCCAGGCCGCAAAGGCCGCATCGGCCTCAGGGGTGAGGTCGGCCGGATTCAGCCACGCGGCCGCGCCACTGCCCACGGCAAGTGCGATGCCGTCGACGTCGCCGGATCCGGCTCGCCACGACCCCAACACGTGTACGCCGACCCGACCACCGTCTCGCGCATGGGCATCCAGCCAGTCAGCGACCTCGTCAGCCGAAAGCCGAGCAGTCTCCAGGTCAAACCCCGAGCCATCGAGTTCTTCCTCCGATTCCAGCGTCTCAAACAGCCGATCCCGCAACACGCGGAACTCAAGACCGTCAAAGAGGGTGTGCACTTCGTGGCGATCCCAGGGCCGAACGGCCAAGTCGTCGGGAGTGAGCGGTAGATCGAGGTCGGTGACGAGAGCATTGAGACGCCGGTTGCGGATGACATCACCCAAATGCTCGCGCAGTGAGTCACCGACCTTGCCGGTGATGGTCTCGGCGTTGTCGATCACGCCGTCGAGACCGTCGTAGGCGTTCAACCATTTGGCCGCCGTCTTGGGGCCCACACCAGGGACACCCGGCAGATTGTCTGAGCTTTCCCCGACCAGAGCGGCGAGATCTGGATAGCGAGCCGGAGGCACCAGATAACGCTCCTCCACCGCCGCCGGATCCATCCGCTTCATTTCCGATACCCCACGCATCGGGTAGATCACCGTGGTGCGGTCGTTGACCAGCTGAAAAGCGTCCCGGTCACCAGTGCAGATCAAAACGTCGAACTCACCCTGCATCGCCTGCGTTGCAAGAGTGCCGATCACGTCATCTGCCTCGAACCCATCCTTCTCCAAGGTGGGGATCCGCAGCGCCGCCAACACTTCTTTGATCAACGACACCTGGCCACCGAATTCGACCGGTGATGCCGAGCGGTTGGCCTTGTAGTCGACGTACTGCTCACTACGGAAGGTCTGCCGACTCACGTCGAAGGCCACCGCCACATGGGTGGGCTGCTCGTCGCGCAGCACGTTGATCAGCATCGCGGTGAAGCCATAGACCGCGTTGGTGTGCTGCCCGGTGGTGGTGGAGAAGTTCTCCACGGGCAGGGCAAAGAACGCGCGGTAGGCCAACGAATGGCCGTCGAGCAGCAGCAGGCGAGGTGTGGTCGGAGACACCCTGCGACCCTAACGGCTGGGACCGACCGGCATCATGTCTGCATGCCTGAGGACAACCAGCCACAGCCTGACTCGGTCAGCTTCGAGGACTTCATGCGCGAGATGCCCTTCGGCATGGGTGCGCTGAACGAGAAGATGCAGATCGAAATCCTGGAGATGTCGGCCGAACGCGTCGTGGGCACGATGCCGGTCGAAGGCAACACCCAGCCTTATGGACTGCTCCACGGCGGGGCGTCCGTCGTACTGGCCGAAACGTTGGGCTCAATCGGCTCAGGACTGCACGGCTATCCGGAGAAGTTCGCCGTAGGCGTCGATATCAATGCCACCCATCATCGATCGGCCGTGTCTGGGCTGGTCACCGGGACCGCCACCGCCATCCACCTGGGCCGGAATTCGGCCTGTTATGAGGTCGTGCTCACCGACGAGCAGGGACGACGGTTGTGTACGTCGCGGATCACGTGCTCACTTCTCCCCCGCGAACGGCTCGGCTAAGCGCTCAACCAGTCATGCCTGCGCCGTGGGTGACCACTCCGTCGGCCACTTGACGCATGGTCAAGCGCAGATCCATCGCGGTCTTTTGAATCCACCGGAAGGCATCGGGTTCAGAGAGCCCGAGATCTTTCTGCAAGACGCTCTTAGCCCGATCGATTGCCTTGCGGGTCTCCAAACGCTCACCGAGATCAGCGACCTCCGCTTCTAACTGCACCATCTCAGTGAAACGTGTCCGAGCCATTTCGATAGCTGGCACTAGGTCACTGGGCCCAAAGGGCTTGACGACGTAGGCCATGGCTCCGGCCTCACTTGCCCTCTGGACCAAGTCACGCTGGCTGAAGGCGGTCAGAATCACCACTGGCGCAATCCGCTCCGCAGTGATCGACTCCGCCGCCGAGATGCCGTCGAGTTTGGGCATCTTGATGTCGAGGATCACCACGTCGGGTCGCAACTCCCGAGCCAGTTCGACGGCCTTCTCCCCGTCACCGGCAAGGCCGGCCACCTCATATCCCTGCTCGACCAACATCTCGGCGAGATCGAGACGAATCAGTGCCTCGTCTTCAGCAACGACGACACGACAAGGGCCCGGATCAGAGTTCACGTTAGATAAGGGTAGTCTTTGGCCGCGTTAGCCCCGGTATCCCAACCGGCAGAGGAAGCGGTCTCAAACACCGTCCAGTGTGGGTTCGAATCCCACCCGGGGCACCACCCAGGCATCATGGCGCGAACTCATGGCTGTCTAGTCCACGGAAGTCACATCCCCATCACACCTGAGCGTTTCGGCTTGACACTCGGCGCTGCCTAGACAACCGTCACCCCTACCTGGCAACAGACATGTCGGGTCGAAGACTGACGTCTTCGTACCTCTGCCTCACGAGGCAATCATCAATCAACGGAGGAAGTGAATGCGGACTCGTTCACTGACCAAGCTTGCTGCGCTCGGCGTTGCCGGCGCCCTGGCGCTCAGCGCCTGTGGCAGCAACAGCGGCGGCGGCGGCCTGGACAACGGCGGCGACAAGGCCAACACCGACGCCACCTACACGATCGCTTTCGAAGGCCCGTTGTCGGGTGACAACGCTCAGCTCGGCATCAACGAGCTCAACGGCGTCAAGCTCGCCATCGACCAGGCCAACAAGAAGGGCCTCGGCTTCACGCTGAAGCTGCTCGAAGCTGACGACATGGGCGACCCGGCCAAGGCTCCGGCTGCGGCTGCTCAGGTCATTCAGGACAAGACCGTCATGGGTGTGATCGGCCCCTCGTTCTCCGGCGCCTCGCAGGCCGTGGCTCCGAAGTACGGCGACGCCAGCATCGCAATCGTGAACCCCTCGGCCTCTAACGGTGAGCTCCAGGACCAGGGCTTCAAGACCTGGCACCGGATCATGCCCAACGACTACGCCGAGGGCCCGGCCGCCTCTGACTGGTTGGCCAAGAAGGCCAAGAAGGTCGTCGTGATCAGCGACAAGAGCGCCTACGGTGACGGTGTGGCCAACGCTGTGGCCAAGCAGCTCAAGGCCAACGGCGTCAAGGTCGTCATGCAGTCGGCTGCTGCCGACACCACCAAGGACTACGGTCCGGTTGCCCAGGCTGTGAAGCAGTCCGGTGCTCCGGCCATGTTCTACGCCGGTTATGACGCTCAGGGTGCTCAGCTGGCCAAGGCGCTGGCTGCAGTGAAGTACAAGGGCCTGCGTATGTCCGGTAACGGTGTGAAGTCGTCGGTGTTCTCCGACGGCGCCAAGAAGGCCGGTGAAGGCTGGTACTTCTCGTGTGGTTGCTCCGACGCTTTGACCGCCGAGTCGGCCAAGCAGTTCGTGGCGGACTACAAGGCCATGTTCAACACCGACCCCTCGACGTACTCCCCTGAGGCGTACGACGCGACCAACATCCTGATCGAGGCGATCAAGCGCGCCGCCGACGCAGGTACGGTCACCCGCGAGGCGGTTAACGCCGAGGTCAACAAGACCGACTACCAGGGCATCACTGGTCCGATCAAGTTCGCCGAGAACGGCGACCTGCCCCCGGGCACCGGTGTGGTCAACCTGTTCCAGCAGAAGAACGGCACCATCGTCAGCCTCGGTGACATCACCAAGGCCAAGTGATGGCGCTCACAGTTCCAACCTGCTAGACCTAAGCGTGAGGGGCGCTACCGCCCGTTGGCGGTAGCGCCCCTCACGGCGTCATCCCACGGTTTGAGAAGAAGGGGCCGGATACGTGCACGATATTTTGAACGGCTTATTGGATTACGTCATTCTCGGTCTGACCCGAGGCTCGATGTATGCGTTGATCGCGCTGGGCTACACGCTGGTCTACGGCGTCTTGCAGCTGATCAACTTCGCACACAGCGAGGTGTTCATGTCCGGCGCTTTCGGCAGCTACCTGATCATCAGCATGTTTGTCGATGACGGCGCCACTCCTCCCTGGTATGGCGTCGCCGCCCTCGTTCTGCTCGGACTTCTCTCCGGTGCTTTGGTCGGCGCCATCGTCGCGTTTCTTCTCGAACGCGTCGCCTATCGCCCGCTGCGCAAACGCGGCGCACCGAAACTGGCGTTCCTGATCAGCGCGATCGGGGCATCGTTCTTCCTCTCGCAGTTGGCTGGCAAACTGTTCAACCGGCTCAACAACAACAACTTCCCGACGTACTTCGACGTCAACAAGACCGTGCTCAAACTGGGTGGCGCATCGGTCTCCCTGATCCAGGCGATCTTGATGGTCTCGGCGGTGATCATGATGATCTTCCTCGACACTCTGGTCTCGAAGACAAAACTGGGTCGAAGCATCCGCGGTGTGGCTGAGGACGCGCCCACCGCGGCTTTGATGGGCATCGATATCGACAAGACCATTTCGCGCACGTTCATCATCGGCGGCGCGCTCGGTGGGGCGGCTGGATTCTTGTTCGGCACCGCGTTCATCTTCTCCAACACCATGGGCTTCCAGCCAGGCATCAAGGCGTTTGCGGCCGCGGTGCTCGGCGGCATCGGCAACATCCGCGGCGCCATGCTGGGCGGGATGCTGCTGGGCGTCATTGAAGCAACCGTGACCACCGCACCCTGGCATGGGGACACCACGTGGATCCCCAAGGGCAACGCCTGGGTCGACGTTGTCGCCTTCGCGATCCTGGTGATGATCTTGGTCTTCCGTCCGACTGGCATTCTCGGCGAGCGTTTGGGGCGTGCAGCATGAGCGAAGCAATCGTTACTCGCAAGATCTCGCGTCGCAGCGACGAGGCCGAAGCCCGGCTCGCCCACGCGAAACGGCTCTTCGCCTGCCTCGGGTTGGGCTTCATGCTCGCCCTGATGGTGGGACCGCACGAAGGCACCCAAGACGACTTCGGCTATGCCTTCAGGCAGGCGGTCGCCGTACCTCGGATCTTCCTGTTCCTGGGCATCGGCGTGCTGGTCTACTTGGCGATCACTTTCTGGCCCCGCCTGGTGCCCTACTTGAAGCGCCCCGGAATGCGGCCGCTGACCATGGGTGCGCTCACCGTGGTGGCTGGCATCGGTCTGCTGAACTGGACCGACAGTCCGCGCCTGACCACTGGCAAGTTCAGCTCATTGGCACCGGCGGCCGCGCAAACTGGCGGGTTGGATGCAGTCTCGCGGATGTACTTCGGCTACCCGATCCCCGGATTTGCCTGGTTGCTCTTGGTGTTGGTGGCCTTCTTGGGCGTAGGTTCCATCGTCCGCCAGAGCAACGTGCTGGCCTGGAGCACAGCCGGATTGGCGATCGTCGCCGGAGTGTGGGGCTTCTTCGCCCAGTCTCAGGTGATCGGTCTGCTCGGCACCGCCGATCACGCCACCGGCCCGTTCGTGGCATTCATGGGCTACCTCACCATTGCCTGCGCTGCCGCGGTGAACGCCTACACCTCTGAAGAAGAGGCGCACAGCCGCGAATTCATCAACAAGGCCTTCGACTGGCGCCCCGGCTTCCCGCTGGTCGTCGTCGGCACTCTGGGTGGTCTCTTGGCCACCCTCTGGGCCACGTGGTTCTCACCGACCAACCGCGATGATGGCCTGTTCAGCTTGCCTAGCCGATTCGCAGGTTCCACCAGCGGACTGGCTTCGGCGTACTACACCTGGCTGATCTGGCCGGTCTTCATCATCGCCGTCGCACTTGCGGCCTATGCCTGCTTCAAGCGTTCAGCCGCCCTCGGCTGGGCTGCCTTTGGCGTCGGCATCCTGGCTGCGCTGCTGAATCTCTACACCATGCACAACATGAGTTCGGTTGGTGCCGCCGCGAAGTTCGACGGTGCGGTGGCCGCCTGGGACAACCTCGGTGTGGGCGGCTGGCTGATGGCTGGGGCGTTCGGTGCCCTCGCTGGAGCAGGATGGGTAGCAGCCACGCGTGCCGGACGCGTCGAGGTGCTTGAAGAGCGCAGTTCGGATGAAGTCGGGCCGAGCAAATACTCCTCACCCAACGTCACCAAGGTCCTGCTGGTGCTGATCATCCTGGCGGCGCTGTTCTACCCCCCAACCGCTACTCAGTTCTGGCAGACCGTGCTGGTCACTCAGATCGGCATCTATGTGTTGCTGGCCATCGGGCTCAACGTCGTCGTTGGTTGGGCGGGTCTGCTCGACCTGGGCTTTATCGCCTTCTATGCGATCGGGTCCTATACAACGGCGTACCTCACCGGACGGTTGCCGGTGCAGCCGCCCAGCTGGCTGCACATGTCCCCACTGACTGCGATCCCCTTTGCGATTGTGATCTGTCTGATCGCCGGTGTGATGCTGGGCTCCCCCACGCTGCGACTACGCGGTGACTACCTCGCGATCGTGACTCTTGGTTTCGGTGAAATCATCCGACAGGTCTCCAACATCGCCGAAGAAGTCACCAACGGGTCGCGGGGTGCGTTCAACATTCCCAAACCGTCGATCAACATCGGGCCGATTCATATTCAGTGGGGCACCAATGTCTTGCAGTACTGGTACCTACTGCTGTTCATGATCGTGGTCGTCGTGGTGTTGTTCCGGCGGTTGGAAGACAGCCGCCTGGGCCGCGCCTGGGCGGCTATCCGAGAGGATGAGGTAGCCGCGCAGGCCACCGGCATCAACACGTTCCGGGCCAAGTTGCTGGCGTTCGCGATTGGCGCTTCGACCTCTGGAGTTGCGGGAGTCTTCTTCGCCAGTTTGGTGGGGTCGTTCACTCCGGAGAACTTCATCTTGAACTACTCGATCCTGATCGTCGCCTACGTGGTCTTCGGCGGCATGGGATCGCTGCCCGGGGCTATGGCCGGTGCTGCGGCATTGACGTGGTTGCCGGAGTTCCTCAAGGAGCAGGTGCCCTCTCAAGACCGCCAGATGTGGATCGGTGTCGTGATCTTGCTGATGATGATCTTCCGTCCATCCGGCTTGATCCCCGCCCAACGCCGCAAAAAGGAGTTGTCTGGACTTGATCGTCCAGATACCCCCGTGCCTGCGGCCGTGCCTGCTAAGGGAGCGATGTAGACATGACTGTCAACGTTATCCAGCCCGAGCCTCCGAAGATCGACCGCAGCGACAAGATCTTCGACGTCAGCAACGTGACGTTGCGCTTCGGAGGTGTCACCTCTCTCAACGACGTGACGCTGCAGATGTATCGCGGAGAGATCCTCGCGATCATCGGGCCCAACGGTGCCGGCAAGACCTCGCTGTTCAACTGTCTGACCGGTGTCTACACCCCGCAAGAGGGCGAGATCGTGCTCTCGGGCCACAAGGGTGACGAGCAGATCCACGTCGTTGGCAACAAGACCTTCGGCAAGGGCCGCAAGTCACTCAAGACCCACGTGATCAACCACAAGGGAGTCGCGCGGACCTATCAAAACATCCGCCTCTTCCCTGCGCTGACTGCGTTGGAGAACGTCAAAATCGCCGTCGAGACGCGACAGAAGTCTGGGCCGATCAGCGCGATGCTAGGCATGCCCTGGCAGCGGCGCGAAGAGCGGGAGTCGACGCAGGAGGCCTACGACCTGATGCAGTTCGTTGGTCTGACTCGTCGCGCCAATGAGTTGGCGGGATCGTTGGCCTATGGCGAACAACGGCGGTTGGAGATCGCCCGAGCTCTGGGCACCTCCCCCGGGGTGATCCTGCTCGACGAGCCCGCAGCGGGCACCAACCCGGCCGAGAAGCGTGAGCTGGCCGAGTTGATCTTGAAGATCCAGGAGCGGGGCGTCTCGGTGCTCTTGATTGAGCACGACATGAAGCTGGTGATGTCGGTGGCCGACCGTCTCGTCGTACTCAACTTTGGCGGGAAGATCGCCGAGGGTACTCCGGATCAGATCCAGAAGGACCCCGCAGTGATCGCGGCCTACCTGGGCACCACCATGGAAGAAGCTGAGGAAGTCATCGCCGAGGGTGACCTCGTCGAAGACTTCGACTACAGCAAGGCAGTCCTCGACGACACCTCTATCGAAGAGTTGCGCGAAGAGGTCGAAGAGAGCGGAGACAAGGCATGAGCCTGCTCGAAGTTGATGACATCGAGGTCCGCTATGGGGCCATCCGTGCACTGAAGGGCATGTCATTCCACGTCGACGAGGGCGAGGTAGTCGCCTTGCTCGGCGCCAATGGTGCCGGCAAGACCACGACCCAAAAGACGGTCTCAGGCATGATGCGCCCGTCGTTGGGCGAGATCCGGTTCGACGGTATGCGCATTGACGGCCTGCCCGCCCATGAGTTGATTCACTTGGGCATCTGCCACGTCCCCGAGGGTCGTCGGGTCTTCCCTCGGATGACTGTGGCCGAGAACCTCGAAATGGGTGCCTTCCGGTTCAAGAAATCAGACCAGAAGGTGTTGTCGCGGGTGTTTGAACTTTTCCCACGGCTCAATGAGCGGATCAGTCAAATGGCCGGAACCCTCTCCGGTGGTGAGCAGCAGATGCTCGCTATCGGCCGAGCCATGATGGGCAAGCCCCGCCTGCTGTTGCTCGACGAGCCCTCCATGGGGCTGGCCCCGCTCGTGGTGGCGCAGATCTTTGAGATCGTCAAGGAGATCAACGACGACGGCGTAACCGTGCTGATCGTGGAGCAGAACGCTGCGCAGGCGCTGGCGCTGGCTGACCGAGGTTATGTGCTCGAGACCGGCGAGATCGTCTTGTCGGGCACTGGCCAAGAGTTGCTGGGCGACGACCGAGTGCGCGCGGCGTACCTCGGTGAAGAGATCAACGCCTGATCTGATTGCGAGAGCGCTGACCGGGGCCGCTTGGCCTCTGGTCAGCGCTTTCGGCTATAGGCAGGTGTGACCTCGTTGATCGCATCGCCCATGCGGTGAATCCGAAGCGCGTTGGTTGAGCCTGGGATCCCCGGCGGCGATCCGGCGATGATCACCACATAGTCGCCTTCTTTGACCCGCCCAATTTGGAGCAGTTGCTCATCGACTTCGCGAACCATCTCGTCGGTGTGCTCCACCGGGTTCATCAAGAAGGTCTCCACCCCCCAGGTCAGACTCAACTGGGATCGGACCGCTGCTTCAGTAGTGAAGGCCAGCACTGGCACCGATCCGCGGTAGCGCGACAGGCGACGCGCAGAGTCTCCACTCTGGGTGAACGCCACGACGTACTTAGCATGCACACGCTCGGCCACCTCAGCAGCCACCTTCGCGATCACTCCCCCGCGAGTGACTGGCTCCCAGTCGATCGCTGCCATATTGGCCAGACCGTGGTTTTCGGTGGATTCGATGATGCGAGCCATCGTCTGCACCGTCTCGATCGGATAGGCGCCGATGCTGGTCTCACCCGAGAGCATCACTGCATCAGCACCATCGAGGACTGCGTTGGCTACGTCGGAGGCCTCCGCACGCGTGGGCGCCGGGTTGGAGATCATCGAATCCATCATCTCCGTGGCCACGATCACCGGCTTGGCGTTGCGTCGCGCTGCCGCGATCACCTGCTTTTGCAGGAACGGCACGTTCTCCAGCGGACACTCCACGCCAAGATCACCACGGGCCACCATAAAGCCATCGAAGGCTTCCATCACTTCGTCGAGATTGTCGATCGCCTGGGGCTTCTCGATCTTTGCGATCACCGGAAGCATCACACCCTCTTCGCGCATGACTGCCCGAACTGCTTCAGCGTCGGCAGCGTTGCGAACGAAGGACAACGCGATCAGGTCGGCCCGCAGATGCACCGCCCAGCGCAGGTCAGCGACGTCCTTCTCGCTCATCGCGGGCACACTCACCGCAACTCCAGGAAGGTTGATCCCCTTGTTGTTGCTGACCGTGCCGGCCACGATCACTGTGGTGTGGACGTCGGTATCGGTCACGCTGTCAACTCGCAGTCGTACCTTGCCGTCGTCAATCAAGATGTCGTGGCCTGGCACAACGTCGCCCGGCAGTCCGCCGTACGTTGTCGAGCAGATGGTGCGGTCACCTTCGACATCGCGCGTGGTGACAATGAACTTCTCACCCGCCGTCAACTCCTGCGGCCCCTCAGCAAATCGACCCAACCGGATCTTCGGCCCCTGCAGGTCAACCAGAATTCCCACACCATGGCCGGACTCGTCGGAGGCCTGGCGGATCCGTTGATAAACCACCTCGTGGTCGGAGTGGTCGCCGTGACTCAGGTTGAGCCGCGCCACATCCATCCCCGACGCCACTAGTGCGCGCACCCGCTCCAGACTCGACGTAGCCGGCCCCAACGTGCACACAATCTTCGCTCTGCGCATAGCCACCAACCCTAGTGCGACACAACTTGATCGTTCCAATTACCACCCGGTACGCCGACGCGCCCAGTTCTTCCGCCGACGCGCCCAGTTCTTCCGCCCAAGCGCCACTTTGTTTCCACAGGTCGGGCTCAGGCCGAGTTATCCACCGACACCGCAGACGCCCTGCGGCGAATGCGCGTCAGCAGGTGCACTAGTTCCATGTACGACGACCAGACCCTCCCCGAGTTCATGTCTCAACCGTTCACGACCCGCGAAGCAGCAGTCCAGGGTGCTAATAGTCGGCGCCTCCACGAACTTGCCCGCCAAGGTCAGGTTCGGCGCCTTCTTCAAGGTGTCTATGTCAACCACACCACCGCCGACAGTTATGAACTCCGGCTCGCCGCGCTCCGTCTTGTCACCACCAAGGGATCAGTGATCGTCGACGAGACGGCCGCGTGGCTACATGGAGCCAACATGGCGCTTGAGCCGAATGCTCATCTCGACGTACCGCCTCTCCATGTGTTTGATCATCGCCGGGGCTATCGAATGCGGCGAGGTGAAGTGCGCACTGGGGAGCGACGGTTCGACGCGTGCGATCTCGTTGACGCTGGAGACCTTCTCGTGACCACCCCGCTACGAACGGCCTGCGATCTCGCCCGCTTGCGGGTGCCCAAACGCGCACTGGCAGCCGTAGACCAACTACTGCGTCTCGGGTCGTTCTCCGCTCCACGCTTGAGCGCGGAGATCCAGAGGTTTCGCGGCATGCGAGGTGTTGTCCGGGCCCGATACCTGGCACTGATTGCAGATCCCGGAGCGCAATCACCACCGGAATCGGCCATGCGCTGGGAGTGGCTGCAGGCGGGTCTTCCCCGCCCGACCACCCAATGTCCCATGGTGCTGGCCGATGGGTCCATCAAGTACGCCGATCTCGGCCTTGAAGAACTTCGCTTCGCCGCTGAGTACGACGGTCAGGAGTTCCACACAGCAACGATGGATACCGAGCACGACGGCCAGCGACGTGATCAAGCCAGACAGGATGCGGGATGGGACTTCTGTGTCCTTCGCCGAGCCGACGTCTATGGTCCCGGCTGCCGTGCTGGCCAACTACTGCGGGCTGCCTACGAGGACGCGCGCACCTCTTTCGGCGTACGACGGCGTCTGTGGAGCATCGCAAGCTAGCCGAACAACCCGGCGCGTCGACCGAACAACCTGGCGCGTCAGCCGAACAACCCGGCGCGTCAGCCGAACAACCCGGCGCATCAGCCGAACAACCCGGCGCGTCGACCGAACAACCCGGCGCGTCGACCGAACAACCCGGCGCGTCAGCCGAATAACCCGGCGCGTCGACCGAATAACCGGGCGCGTCGGCGGAATGGCTCTATGGGAGAAGGGCCACTCACTAGGCCAGCAACTGGCGATCGGTGGGCTTGATCGGGGAGGGGAGGGTGGTGGCGCCGGTGAGCCAACGGTCCACGGAAGCGGCGGCCGCGCGGCCTTCAGCGATGGCCCAGACGATCAACGACTGACCGCGCCCGGAGTCTCCAGCTACAAAAACACCATCGACGGAGGACATGTAGGCGCCGTCGCGTTCGATGTTTCCGCGTCCGTCCACCGCACAGCCCAACTGCGCGACCACAGAGTCGGTCTCCGGGCCGGTGAACCCCATCGCCAGCAGCACCAACTCCGCAGGGATTTCGCGTTCGGTGCCTTCGATCTCCTGCAAAGCACCACCTTCGAACACCACATCGACCAGTCGCAGCGCCTTGACGTTGCCGGAATCGTCTCCGATGAACTCCTTCGTCGAGACCGCATAGACCCGATCGCCACCTTCTTCGTGGGCTGAGGAGACTCGGAAGATCATCGGGTAGGTGGGCCACGGAGCCGAGGCCGGGCGGTCCTCAGGCGGCCTGGGCATGATCTCAAGTTGGGTCACCGATGCAGCCCCTTGGCGAATGGAGGTGCCCAGACAGTCCGCACCCGTGTCTCCCCCGCCGATGATGATGACGTGTTTTCCGTCGGCGCGGATCTGATCCTCCACGTGCTCCCCGAGCGCCACCCGGTTGGCCTGAGGCAAGAACTCCATCGCCTGGTGGATGCCTGCCAATGACCGACCCGGCACGTTCAGGTCACGGCCAACCGTCGACCCCATCGCGAGTACGACGGCGTCGTAGCGCTCCTTCAACTGCTCACCAGTGAGCGCCCGGCCCACCTCGACCCCGGAGCGGAAGACCGTGCCTTCACGACGCATCTGATCCAAACGACGATCCAGATGCTTCTTCTCCATCTTGAACTCTGGGATGCCGTAGCGCAGCAGTCCACCAGGCTTATCGGCACGCTCATAGACCGCAACTGTGTGACCGGCACGGGTCAACTGCTGGGCTGCGGCCAGACCGGCCGGTCCGGAGCCGACGACGGCCACGGTGCGTCCCGACAGCCACTCCGGCGGCGCCGGTCGGACAGCGCCGGAATCCCAGGCGCGGTCAATGATCGCCACCTCAACGTTCTTGATCGTGACCGGATCCTGGTTGATCCCCAGCACACACGCGGTCTCACACGGAGCCGGGCACAGCCGTCCGGTGAACTCCGGAAAGTTGTTGGTCGCGTGCAGACGCTCGATGGCGCTGTCCCAGTCTTCGCGCCACACCAAGTCGTTCCACTCCGGGATCAGGTTGCCGAGTGGGCACCCTTGATGACAGAACGGGATGCCGCAGTCCATGCAGCGACTGGCTTGGGTGGTGATGATCGGGAGCAGCGCTCGGCCAATCCCGTCGGGATAGACCTCATTCCAGTCCTTGACCCGCTCGTTGATGGCGCGTCGCCCAGCGACCTCGCGGGAGTGGTTCAAGAAGCCCTTGGGGTCAGCCACGGAGCACCTCCATCATGGCGGCCGAGACGGCCTGCTCGTCGAGCCCAGCCGTGACCGCTGCGTCGCGCGCGGCCATGACCTTCCGGTAGTCACGGGGTACGACGTGGGTGAAGCGCGCGACCGCGGCCGGCCAATCAGCCAGCAGTTCAGCAGCCACGTCAGAGTCGGTCTCGTCCACATGACGCTGAACGAGACCGTGGAGCAACTCGGCGTGTTCAGCCGATACCTCGTCGAGGTCCACCAGTTCGGGGTTCACCCGGGCCGGGTCAAGATCCAGCACATAGGCGTAGCCGCCCGACATCCCCGCCGCGAAGTTGCGACCGGTGGGACCAAGGATCACCACTGTGCCGCCGGTCATGTATTCACAGCCGTGATCGCCCACGCCCTCCACCACCGCAGTGGCACCCGAGTTGCGCACACAGAATCGTTCACCCACTTGGCCGCGCAGGAAGATCTCCCCTGACGTCGCGCCGTAGCCGATCACGTTGCCAGCCAGGATGTGTTGGCTCGGGGTGAAGGTTGCGGCACGATCCGGACGGACCACCACCCGTCCACCCGAGAGTCCCTTGCCCACGTAGTCATTGGCGTCGCCTTCGAGCCGAAGGGTGATCCCCGAAGGCAAGAACGCTCCGAACGACTGGCCCGCCGACCCAGTGAAGGTGATCTCAATGGTGCCGTCGGGCAATCCCGCACCGGCGTACTTCTTGGTCACCTCGTGGCCCAGCATGGTGCCGACAGTTCGGTTGACGTTGCGGATCGGGAGTTGCGCACGCACTAGCTCACCGGAGGTCAGTGCGGGAGCGGCGATCCGGATCAGTTCGTTGTCGAGCGCCTTGTCGAGCCCGTGATCTTGGGTCTTAGTGCAGGTCAGGGTCTGGTCGGCAAACTGGGCCTGCACCTCTGGCATATGGAAGATCGGCGAGATGTCCATCCCGGCCAGCTTCCAGTGGTCGATCGCCTGGGAGGCGTCGAGGCAGTCGACTTGACCGATCGCCTCGTCTAGGGACCGAAAGCCCAATTCGGCCAGAATCTCGCGGACCTCTTCGGCGATGAACTTGAAGAAGTTCTCCACAAACTCGGGCTTGCCGTTGAACCGCTCGCGCAAGACCGGGTTCTGTGTGGCCACACCCACCGGGCAGGTGTCGAGGTGACACACCCGCATCATGATGCAGCCAGAAACGACCAGCGGGGCGGTTGCGAAGCCGTACTCCTCAGCACCCAACAGCGCGGCAATCACCACGTCGCGCCCAGTCTTGAGTTGACCGTCGGTCTGCACCACGATCCGGTCGCGCAATCCGTTGAGCAGCAGGGTCTGCTGGGTTTCGGCCAAGCCAAGTTCCCAAGGCCCACCGGCGTGCTTCAACGAGGTCAACGGCGAAGCGCCAGTGCCGCCGTCATGCCCTGAGATGAGTACGACGTCAGCGTGAGCCTTCGACACACCGGCCGCCACAGTTCCGACCCCGACCTCAGCCACCAACTTCACGTGCACTCGCGCACTCGGGTTGGCGTTCTTGAGGTCGTGGATCAGTTGGGCCAGGTCCTCGATCGAATAGATGTCGTGGTGCGGCGGCGGGCTGATCAGGCCAACCCCAGGAGTGGAGTGCCGGGTCTTGGCCACCCACGGATAGACCTTGTGGCCGGGCAACTGGCCACCCTCGCCCGGCTTGGCACCCTGAGCCATCTTGATCTGGATGTCGTCGGCGTTGGTGAGGTATTCAGAGGTGACCCCAAACCGGCCTGAGGCAACCTGCTTGATCGCGCTACGTCGCTCCGGGTCGTAGAGACGCTCGGGGTCCTCGCCACCTTCACCGGTGTTGGACTTGGCGCCCAGGCGGTTCATCGCAATCGCCAGCGTCTCGTGCGCCTCCTGGCTGATCGAGCCATACGACATAGCTCCCGTGGAGAAGCGCTTCACGATCGAGTCGACAGGTTCGACTTCATCCAGAGGGATCGGAGTGCGCTCCTTGAAGGCAAACAGACCGCGAAGGGTCATCAACCGCTCGGACTGCTCGTTGACCCGACTGGTGTATTGCCGAAACACCTCAAACTGGCCGGTCCGGGTCGCGTGCTGCAACCGGAAGACAGTCTCGGGGTCGAAGAGGTGAGGTTCACCTTCACGGCGCCACTGGTATTCGCCACCGATGGCCAAGTCTCGGTGCGTCGGCGCGATCCCGTCGCGCGGATAGGCGGTGCGGTGACGCATCGCCACCTCCTCGGCGATCACGTCAAGGCCGATCCCGCCGAGTTTGCTCGTCGTACCCGTGAAATAGCGGTCGACCAGGTCTTGCGCCAGGCCGAGCGCCTCAAAAATCTGCGCACCGGTGTAGGAGGCAACCGTCGAAACCCCCATCTTGCTCATCACCTTCAAAACGCCCTTGCCGAGCGCCTTGACCAGGTTCTTGACCGCGGTTTCGGGTTCGGTGGTCACGTAGTAGCCGTGGCGAGCGAGGTTCTCCACCGACTCCATGGCCAGGTAGGGATTGACCGCCGCCGCGCCGTAGCCGATCAGGGTCGCGATGTGGTGCACCTCGCGCACATCGCCAGCCTCGACCAGCAGACCGACTTGGGTGCGGGTCTTCTCGCGCACCAGGTGATGGTGCACGGCTGCGGTCATCAGCAGCGACGGAATCGGCGCCAGATCGGCCTTGGAGTGACGATCAGAGAGCACAATCACGCGAGCACCGTGGGCAATCGCCTCCGACACCTCTGCGCACAACTCGTCGAGGCGAGCAGCGAGGGCAGCGCCGCCACCGCTCACGTCATAAAGACCGCGCGCGACGTGGGTCATGTATCCCGGCATGTCGCCGTCGCGGTTGATGTGGCGAATCTTGGCCAACTCATCGTTGTCGATCACCGGGAACGGCAGCGAGATCTGCCGACAACTCGCCGGTGTCGGGTGCAGAAGGTTCTCCTCCGGCCCGATCGAGCCGTAGAGGCTGGTGACCAGTTCTTCGCGGATGGCATCCAGGGGCGGGTTGGTGACCTGGGCAAACAACTGCGCGAAGTAGTCGAACAACAGCCGCGGTCGCTTCGACAGCACCGCCACCGGCGAGTCGGTGCCCATCGATCCAATCGGCTCATAGCCGGTGTTGGCCATCGGGGCCAAGATCACGCGGAGTTCTTCTTCGGTGTAGCCAAAGATCTGCTGACGCCGGGTCACCGAGGCGTGCGAGTGGATGATGTGCTCGCGATCGGCGATGTCGGGGAGTTTGATCAGACCAGCGTGCAGCCACTCGTCGTAGGGGTGCTCCTGGGCCAGTTCGCCCTTGATCTCCTCATCTTCGATGATCCGGTGCTCTTCGGTGTCGACCAAGAACATCCGGCCCGGCTGCAACCGGCCTTTGCGTACGACGCGAGCCGGGTCGATGTCCAGCACCCCAACCTCGGAAGCCAACACGACCAAACCGTCATCGGTGACCCAGTAGCGCGAAGGCCGCAACCCGTTGCGGTCGAGCACTGCCCCGATTTGGGCCCCGTCGGTGAAGACCACACACGCCGGGCCGTCCCAGGGCTCCATCAAGGTGGAGTGGAACTCATAGAAGGCCCGCCGCTTGGGATCCATCTCGGCGTTGTTCTCCCACGCCTCGGGGATCATCATCAGCACCGAGTGCGGCAGCGAACGGCCACCCATGTGCAGCAGTTCGAGGACCTCATCGAAGCTGGCCGAGTCACTGGCTCCCGGCGTACAGATCGGGTAGAGGCGGGTCAGATCGCCCGGGATCAAGTCACTGTCGAGCAGGGCCTCACGGGCGCGCATCCAGTTGCGGTTGCCCATGACGGTGTTGATCTCACCGTTGTGGGCGATGAACCGGAATGGGTGCGACAGCGGCCAACTCGGGAAGGTGTTGGTCGAGAACCGCGAGTGCACCACAGCGATCGCCGACTCGACCCGAGGGTCGCGCAAGTCCGGAAAGACCTGGTCGAGTTGATCGGTGGTGAGCATGCCTTTGTAGGCAATGGTGCGACTAGACAGCGACGGGAAGTAGACCTCGGTCTCATGTTCGGCACGCTTGCGCAGACAGAAGGCACGGCGCTCCAACGCCATCCCGATCAATCGCTCGTGAGCACCGGCGATGAAGAGCTGGCTGAAGTGCGGCATCACCGACCGGGCGGTCTCGCCCAGACTGGACGGATCGGTAGGTACGTCGCGCCAGCCCAACACGGCCAGACCCTCTTGGGCGGCCAGTTCGGCAATCCGAGACTTGGTCTTCTCGATCTCGCCTGCATCTCCCGGGATGAACGCGGTGCCCACGGCATAGGCGTGCCGCACCGGCAACCTGATCCCCAGATCAGCAGTGACCTCCCGGAAGAAGCGGTCCGGAACCTGCATCAAGATGCCAGCACCATCACCGCTGTTGACCTCGGCTCCGGCCGCGCCGCGGTGGTCGAGGTTGCGCAGCGCGGTCAGCGCCTGTTCAACGATGGTGTGGGTGGGCTGTCCGGTCAGGGTGGCGACAAAGGCAACACCACACGCATCGTGCTCGTGCTGTCCGTCGTACAAGCCTTGGGGCGCCGGGTATGCCTGCATGCGGCCCACTCCCGTCGTCGAGGCGGCAAGAGCAAAGCCCTGGTCCGCAATGATCAATTATCCGAGATGTGCGGGACGACGTTGGCCCATCGGAATGCACAAGATACAACAGCCCCGATCCGTCGCACTGCAGGGTCGTCCACCGGTTGGGCAGCGAGTTAAGACCTCAGGATTTGGCGCCGCGACGCACGCCTTCGGCGAGTTCCTCCGCCAACGCCGCCAGCGAGCGCAGCCCACTGGCCCGGTCTGGAGCATCGAGGAGTCTGCGCACCAACGCGGAACCCACGATGACGCCGTCGGCAAACCGAGCGACCTCTGCTGCTTGATCCCCCGTCGACACCCCGATCCCAACGCCGATCGGCAGATCCGTGACTGCCCGAGTGCGCGCCACGAGCGGTCCGGCCAAATCCGAGGTCGCATCGCGGGCCCCGGTGACTCCCATGACGGCTGCGGCATAGACAAACCCGCGACAGGCGGCGGTGGTCATGGCCAAACGCTCCGGGGTCGACGAGGGCGCCACCAAGAAGATCTTGTCGAGGCCATGCTCGTCTGCGGCAGCGATCCACTCGCGGCCGTAGTCCGGGGTGATGTCGGGGGTGATCAATCCCGCTCCCCCGGCGTTGGCGAGGTGGGTGGCAAACCGCTCGACGCCGTAACGCTCGACCGGATTCCAATAGGTCATCACGACGGTAGCGACTCCCGTTGCGGCCACCGCCTCCACCGTGCGGAGCACGTCGGCGGTGCGAACCCCGTTGTCCATCGCCTGCTGGGCCGCTGCCTGGATCGTGGGACCGTCCATCACCGGGTCGGAATACGGCAGACCGATCTCGATCACATCGGCGCCAGCGGAGACCAGAGTCTTGGCCGCCGCAATGCCACCGGCAACATCTGGGAAACCGGCAGGCAGATAGCAGACCAAGGCGGCGCGGTCTTCCGCGCGGGCCGTGGCGAAGGCCGTTGCGGTGCTCATGCCTGCTCCCCCAAGTCGAACCATTCGATCGCTGTGCCCATGTCTTTGTCGCCACGGCCGGAGAGGTTGACCAAGATCGTGGCTCCGGGTCGCTGTTTGGCCAATCGAAGTGCACCCGCAAGTGCATGGGCGCTCTCGATCGCCGGGATGATCCCTTCGGTGCGAGCCAAGAGCGCTAGGGCTTCCATGGCTTCGGCGTCGGTGACCGCTTCGTAGGTGGCACGGCCAGTGGCCGCCAAGTGGGCATGCTGGGGTCCTACACCCGGATAGTCCAGACCTGCCGAGATCGAGTGCGACTCCACTGTCTGACCATCGGCGTCTTGCAGCACATAGGTGCGGGCTCCATGAAGCACTCCGGGATCGCCTGCCACGATCGTGGCCGCATGGCGCCCGGTCTCCACACCGTCGCCACCGGCCTCGTAGCCATAGATCTCGACTTCTGAGTCGTCCAGAAACGCGGTGAACAGGCCGATTGCATTAGAACCGCCACCCACGCAGGCCGCGATGGCGTCGGGCAGGGCTCCAGTGAGATCCAGGCACTGCTGTCTGGCTTCATCACCAATGCCGCGGGTGAAGTCGCGGACCAGGCTCGGGAAGGGATGCGGACCGGCCGCTGTGCCAAACAGATACGCGGTGTGGTCAACGCTGGCGACCCAGTCGCGCAAGGCCTCGTTGATCGCGTCTTTGAGTGTGCGCGACCCTGACGTCACCGGCACCACTTCGGCACCCAGCAACTTCATCCGCGCCACGTTGAGGGCCTGTCGCTCGGTGTCCACCTCACCCATGTAGACGACGCAGTCAAGTCCGAAGTACGCCGCAGCGGTGGCACTCGCCACACCGTGCTGACCGGCCCCGGTCTCGGCGATCACCCGGGTCTTGCCCATCCGCTTGGTCAACAGCGCCTGGCCCAGGACGTTGCGGATCTTGTGGGCCCCCGTGTGGTTGAGATCCTCGCGTTTGAGCAAGATCCGTGCACCAGCTTGCTCACTGAGCCGGACGGCGTCATAGAGCGGGCTCGGCGTGCCGGCATAGTCGCGACAGATCGCAGCGAACGCGGACGTGAATGACTCATCTGCCATGGCTGCTCGCCAGGCGACGTCGAGTTCGTCGAGTGCGGCCACAAGTGCCTCGGGCATGAAGCGGCCGCCGAAATCGCCGAACCAGCCCAACTCATCGGCATCGAATCTGCTCACTTGGCCACCTCCTGAAGTCGTCGTACGCCGGCCACAGGGTCGCCGTCCTTGACCAAGGCCTCACCCACCAACACCACGTTGGCGCCCTCGGCGAAGAAGCGTTGAGCGTCGGCGGGTCCGGAGATCCCTGATTCAGCAACCTTGACGCGGTCATCTGGAATCAGCGGCGCAAGCCGTCCGAACGTATCCGGATCGACTGCCAGGGTCTTGAGGTTGCGGGCGTTGACCCCGATCAGGCGCGCTCCGAGTGCCACTGCCCGCTGCGTCTCGACTTCGTCGTGCACCTCGACCAGCACAGTCAGCCCCAGGTCGCGCGCCGTTGCATAGAGGTCGTGGAGGGTTGGGTCATCGAGTGCGGCCACGATCAAGAGGACCAAATCGGCACCCGCAGCGCGGGCCTCCAGGAGTTGGTAGTCCTCCACGATGAAGTCCTTGCGCAGCAGTGGCGTGTCAACCGCAGCCCGAACCGACCGCAGATCAGCAAGGGAGCCACCAAACCGGCGCTGCTCGGTCAGCACACTGATCGCGGCTGCTCCGCCCTCGGCATAGGCCCTGGCCAGCGCCGCAGGGTCGGTGATCGGCGCCAAGTCACCCTTGCTCGGGCTGCGTCGCTTGACCTCGGCAATCACACTCAAGCCAGGTGCACGGAAGTGAGGCATCGGGTCTCGCGGTGCCGGCAGTTCAGCGATCTGCTCGCGCAGAGCCGCAGGCGACACCACCGCCTTGCGGGCTGCCGTGTCGTCGCGCACGCCCTCGATGATCTCGGCGAGCACAGACATGATCGGACCCTTCGACGCGGGGGGGCTTGAATCCAAGAGTCTAGGCGCGCGATGCCTCCACCTAAGTGGCGGTCCAAAGTTGACTCACCGAACTCTGGGTGCGGCAGCGCAAAGAGCCCCTCATGCGTGTAACTTCGACGCCGACGCAGTTCTGCTACCGAAAGGCACACTGATGAGCTACGACGCACCGCCACCGCCCCCGCCATCGGACGGCAACAACGGCGGCTCGGTTCCCCCGCCCCCGGCATACGGGCAGCCCTATGGCGCTCCCGCCCCGGCAGCCAGCAACCAGAAAGCTCTTTGGGCCATGATCTCCGGGATCGTCGGCTTGTTGTGCTGCGGTCCGCTCGGAATTGTGGCGCTGATCCTCGGCAACCAGGCCAAGAAGGAGATTGCCGCGACCGGCGGTGTCCAAGGTGGCCTCGGGATGGCTAAGGCCGGTGTGATTCTGGGCATCATCGCGCTCGTTCTGTGGGCCATCTTGCTCGTGCTGCGCCTGACCGGCGCGATCAACGCTGGGATGAGCTCGGTCTGACGACACCGCGCGCAACACCATCGTGAGGGGTCACCGTCGGTGGCCCCTCACCGGTTTTTGGCGCTGCCCGCCTCTAGGGCTGCAGCCACTCCATGCCGGGCAGGTTGCGGAGCACCCAGAAGACGACAAAGACGGCCGCAATGACATAGGGCCACCGCGCGGATTGGCTGGCGGGCTGTGCAGCGGCGCCGACCCAGGCTCGGCGTACGGCGACAAGCCAGGCCCCGACGATCACCGGGACAGCGAGCACAAACAGCAAGTTGCTGGACGCTGCGGAGTAGAGGTCAAAGTTGGTCAGGTCGTTGACCGCGCGCAACGCGCCACAGCCGGGACAGGTGGTCCCGGTTAACAGCAACCAAGGGCAATATCCCCAACTGCCTGAAACGTGGGGGTCACGAAAGTGCAGCGCCAACGTGGCGGCTGCCGTAAGTCCGGCCCCAACGACAAGAGGCCGAAGCCGCTCCGAGCGCGACTTGGTATTGATCGTGACGACCGGCGCGGTCATCCTCGGCTAGCGCCGTAGCCCATCTTCGACATCGCAAACCCGACCAGCAGACCCAGCGGAACCAGAGCCGCGCCGATCCAGGTCACGGTGGAGGAGAACGTCATCATCCCGATGCTGGCGATCAGCACGCCCAGGAACATCACTCCAACCGTGGCCCAAGCAGCCCAGGTGTTGCCGTGGTGTCCGTCCATCGCCATGTCTGACTCCCTTGCATCTCAAGTCGATGCGCGCCGGTGACCCGCGCGTCTGTGTGCATCCTAGTGCCCGATCAGAGGGTTGGGTCGTGCCCCTCGTCGAAGGCCCGCCAGAGATCGCGCTCGTCACGGATCACGGCGCCGGGCGCGTCGTACTTCGAGCCCATCTCCGGCCAAGTGGAGACGCGACGTACGGCGAGCATGTGTATGGCCAGAAGCACGAGGCCAGCCAAGGCAGCCACGAAGTACCACGTGGTGGGCACGGCGCTCACGTCATCGAGACCCTGCCCCGTGCGAAGTGCAGTGGGGAGGGTGAAAGGTGCGGAAGCCACGCAGGCCACGTAGCCAATCACGCCCAGCAGACCCAGCCAGGCCACTGCGGAGCGGAGACGGCCCCGGGCCACGAGGATGACCCCCCAACAGGCCAGCAAGACGAGTCCCAACGCCAGAGCCAAAGGTTGGTCGGCACTGACATCAGGCCCCACGCCTAGACCGCCAGTCTTGAAGTCGACCGCCAGGCGGATCCAATCCTTGGTGCCAGCCCAAGCCGCTAAACCCGAGGCAGCAACGCCGAGGGCGGCGGTCCGCGCGTAGGTCATGGTGTGTCCGACCAGAGCAGGTCTTGGTCAAAACAGGTGGGCGCCCCGGTGTGGCAGGCAGCGCCTTCTTGATCGACGGTGACCAAGAGCGCGTCGCCGTCACAGTCCAGGCGCACCTCACGAACCCATTGCCGGTGGCCAGAGGTCTCGCCTTTGACCCAGTACTCCTGCCGCGATCGGCTCCAGTACGTCGCCCGCCTGGTGCTCAAGGTTCGGCGCAGCGCCTCGTCATCCATCCAGCCGAGCATCAGCACTTCGCCTGAGCCATGCTGCTGGACGATGGCCGCGACTAGCCCATCAGAGGTGCGTTTGAGCCGGGCCGCGATCGCCGGATCGAGTGGTTGAGACACGTCGCGATTATCGCTGGTCGGCGGTTGCCGCGGAGTCGGGGCGCGACTGCTGCGCGATCCAGGAGGCATACAGGCGGCCATAGGCGCCGCCTTCGGCCACCAGATCGTGGTGCGCACCGCGCTGCACGATGCGGCCCTGGTCAAACACGATCACCGCGTCGGCTGCCTCTGCTGTCGAGAGCCGGTGGGCGATAGTGACCGAGGTCCGACCGCGCATCAATGTCTCCAACGCCCGCGCGATCCGCATTTCCAACTCCGGATCAACGGCACTTGTCGCCTCGTCGAGGACCAGCAAATCGGGTGCAGCCAGGTGAGCCCGGATCAGCGCCACCAGTTGTCGCTCCCCTGCGCTCATCGATTCACCGCGCTGACCCACCTGCGTCGCCAGTCCATGGGGTAGCCCCTCCAGCCAGTCCCGCAAGCCGAGTTCGTCAGCAGCCGCCCACACCTCGGCTTCGGTGGCCGCGGTGTTTCCGTAGCGGGCGTTGGCCAGGATGGTGTCGTCGAAGAGGAACCCCTCTTGTGGCACCAAGACCACTCGGCGCCGCAGACAACTGTGCGAGATCTCGCGCAGGTCCACCCCGTCGAGCAGCACCCGGCCCGCCGTCGGGTCCATCAGTCGGGTGAGCAGCTTGGCAAACGTCGTCTTGCCTGAACCGGTCTCCCCCACGACCGCAATCCGCTGACCGGCGTCGATGTGGTCGTTAACTTCGCGCAGCACCAGCGGCCCGCCGGGGTAGGCGAAATCAACCTGCTCGAGGGTCACATCGAAGGGACCGGGAGGCAGATCCAGGCCATCCTCACCTCGGTCAATGAGGTCGGCAGGGGTCTTGAGAATGCCCAGCACTCGACGCCAACCGGCGATCGCATTCTGGGCATCAGTGAGCACTTGGGTGCCCATCTGGATCGGGCCGACAAACAACGTGACCAAGAACGCGAACGCCAAGACCTCACCGGCGGTGATCTGGTCGGCAAACCCCAGCCAGATCCCCACGGCAATCACACCCGCGTTGGCAAAGCCAGCCGAGATGCCACCGAGAGAGAAGGAGAACGCAGTCAACCCTTGGGCGCTGATCTGAGCCTTCTCCCAGGCAGCAATCGAGCCGTCGATGCGTGCCTGAGTGCGATCCTCGATGGCGTGAGTGCGGACCACGGCCGCGCCGATCACCGGTTCGGCGATCGCCGACAGCATGACGCCTACCTGCCGGCGTACTTCTGCGAAGGCGGCGGTGAGTCGACGCTGGAAGTAGCGAAGACTGATGAACAGCGGGGCGAAGACCACCCAGACCACGATCGTCAGTTGCCAGTTATAGAACAGCATCACCAGGGTCGCCACGATCAACTGACCGACACTGATCACGCCGATCATGCCGCCGAAGACGAGAAACTGGCTGACCTGGTCGGCATCGCTGGTGACCCGGCTGACCAGAGCACCTCTGCGCTCGGTGTTCTGCGTGAGCACGGGCAGGTCGTGAACGTGGCGGAATGCCTTGGTGCGCAGGGTGGCCAACCCGGATTCGGCCGCGACGAAGAGCCGCGACGTCATCAAGTACGACGACAGCGCCGTCACGGCGATCGCGGTGGCCGCCAACACCGCCATCAAAACGACGAACCCGACGTCGACACCACCAGAGCCGTTGATCCCTCGATCGAGGGTCTGCTGCATGGTGATCGGGACGACTACGCGCCCGGCCGTGCCGAGCAGCGCCAACGCCGCAGTTAACCCCAGACCTCGGGACAACTCCGGGGAGTAGGTGAATCCTTCGCGGATGGTCTGCATTGCGCCGAGGCCACCACCGTCGGCGAGTGTGCTCACGAGGTCACCTCCTGCTCGTAGGCATTGACGAGTCGCGCGTAGTCAAGGTTGCGGGCCAAGAGGTCGTGGTGTGGGCCACGATCAACCACTCGGCCTCGGTCGAGATAGAGCACCTCGTCGGCTAGGCCGATGGTGGCCTTGCGATAGGCAATCACCACGACTGTGGCCGAACTCGCGGCTGCCTTCATCTCGGCCAGGATCTTGGCCTCTACCTCGGGGTCCACAGCCGAGGTGGCGTCGTCGAGGATCAGCAGTCTTGGTTGCCGGACCAACGCTCGAGCAAGGGCCAACCTCTGGCGCTGCCCGCCCGACAAGGTGGTGCCGCGCTCGCCGATCTGGGCATCGAGTTGTCCTGGTAGTCGGCGGACAAAGCGATCGGCCTGCGCGATCCGCAAGGCTGCCCAGACCTGATCGTCGGAGACGTTTTCACCCAAGGTGACGTTGCCGCGCACGGTGTCGTCGAAGAGAAATGCAGTCTGCGGCACCAGCGCAGCGTGGTGGGCCAACTCGCCGCGTTTGAGTTCGCGAAGGTCGACGCCATCGATCCGGATCCGACCCTTGAGCGGGTCGACCAACCGCATCAGCAGAGCGGTCAAGGTGCTCTTGCCTGAGGCAGTGGAACCCACCACGGCCACGGTGCGGCCGGGCTCGATCTCAAGGTCGAGGTCGTCGAGCACCTGGTTGCCGGGCTCGTAGGCGTAGTGGAGGTCCTCGACCTGGAGGTGCGCACCTCTCGTCGTACATGGCAGCACGGCGGTGCCGGTGGGCATGGTCTGCTGCTCCTCAAGCACGCCGCGCACTCTGCTCTCCCCCACGACGCTGCGCGGAATCTCCCCGACGACCCAGCCGATCGACCTGATCGGGAAGCCGATGATGGTGAGCAGATAGGCGATCGTGACGAGTTGGCCAGCATCGGCCAGACCGTGGCGGATTCGCCACACCCCGACGCCCACGACCACCAACACGGCCAAGTTGGGCAGGGCTTCGACAATCGGGTCAAACAGCGCCCGCATCCTCCCGGCGCGAATGCCTAGATCGCGGACCTGGCGCGCCTTGGCGGCAAAGCGTTCTGTCTCTTCACTCTCCCGGCCCAGAGTCTTGATCACCATGGCGCCGTCGAAGGACTCGTGGGCGATCTCACTGAGTTCGGCCCGCAATGCCTGAATCCGGGTGAAGACCGGTGATGAGACTCGCTGATAGATCACGTTGGCTAGCACCACCAGCGGGAAGACGGCCATTCCGGCCAGGGCCATCACCACGTCTGTGGCCAGCATCTGCACCACGGCAACAGCCATCATGGCCAGTGTGCCCACGGCCATGGGGAGCGGCATGATCGGCGCCCAGACCGCCTCCACGTCAGAGTTGGCGTTGGAGAGCAACTGGCCGGTGGGATGGCGTTGATGCCAAGCCATCGGGAGGCGCAGGTATTGCCTGGTGACTTCACGCCGATAGGCCGATTGCAGACGGAAGGCCATGATCCCGCCGCCGAGGCGGCGCCCGACGATGCCGACGGCTCGGAGCAGAGCCAGACCGACGAACAATCCGACGACGGCCCAGATCAGACTCGCGTCGACAGATCCGTCTCGGAACGCCGGAAGTACGACGTGGCGGGTTGCCCAGCCGAGCACCTGGGCATCGACCACCGTGAGCGCACCAAAGAGCGTGCCGCCAGCGACGGCGATGGTGAACATCCAGGGCTCTCGGCGAATCCCCTGGCCGATGATGCGCAACCCCTGACGCAGCGTCGCCTCGGATGCGCGGTGCAGGGAGTCGGTGGTCACAACGGGACAACCTACGCGGGTTGGTTGGGGGCCGCGAAAGGGCCCGCTCGTGGGGAACAAAGTCACAAGTTCACTTGTGACTTTGATACCTCACCCGGCAGATCTGCCAGGTGCAGTACCAAACATCCAAGTGAAGTGCTTAATACACCGACACGTGCACGTGGTCGTAGTGGTTGGCGGTCGCCGAGCCGCGGTTAGACATCGACCGCCAGCCTTCGGAGGCACGGACGGGGGTCCAGATGTGCTGGCGCCAGATCACGTCGTACAAATGCAGTTCGGCGGCGTGAGCGCGCAGGAACTCGGCAATCTTGGTGCCCAGCACTGGGTCGGACGTCATGATGTCGATCGCCTTGCCGCTGACGTGTTCGCCATGATTGTCGCGACCGCCGTAGGTCGTGATCTGCGGGAATGCGTTGCAGACAGCGCGGTGCACTCGATCAGCGTTGCTGGTGAGCCCGGCTTCCACGCCCGAGGTCGGGCACGGCTTCATCGACAGACCCATGGTCTCGGGGGTGTCTGGCTTGGTGTCACTCAAATACTTCGCGGTGACCCAGTAGAACTCACCGTCGACTTCAACTTCGGCGAACGCACCCTCTTGCTGACCGGTGGCGACCACCTTCGCTGCGGGGTCAACGGTCCCATCCACCACGGCATCAGCGGCAGGAGCCTTGCGCAGGTCGAGTTCGGCGGTGGTGAACTTCTTGTCCGCCACCCTCAATTGGCCAGCGCCCAATTTGGTGTGGGCGGTCACAGGACGCGACGCCGAACGCGAGGTGGCGACGCGGCGCGACTCGACCAAGTCCTTGTGGGAGATCGTCGTCGCTGCCTGATCGATCTGGACCTCGCCGGCCGTGACGACACCGGTCCCACCAATCATTCCCATTCCGACCGCACCCGCGGTCACCACAGGTGCTGCCACAGAGGCAGCGCGCACTGCGGCGTTCTTTGGTCGGTCCAGTTTGTGGCTGGCGCGATGGCGGCCGTGTGCCAAGAGGTCGGTCCTTCGGTTGACGACAGTTTCTGGCCTGATCAGCACTGATTCAGTGCCTGAGGCCTCCAGAAGCAAACCGAACCGGTGCTCAGGATGCAAGTTGAACGCGGTCTCACCTGTGATTGAACTGATTTCCCCGCGTAATCAAACTGTTATCTGTCTGGACCAGTGCTCACCCGCCGGACACCGCCAGCGCGTCGTCAGCGACGTGGAGGTCGGAGCCGTCGGCGTCCTCCAACCACCCTTCAGGCAGTACGACGCCGCGACGTGGGCCACCCTGGCGCCCGCGCGGCGACCCCAGTTCTGTGAGCGGGAACGGCTCATCAGGGTCGAGCCTGCTCAATCGCTGATCGAGTTCGGCGAGGGTGGAGACCAACGCCAGACTGTGCCGGAGTTCGCCGCCCACGTGGAATCCCTTGAGATACCAACTCACATGCTTGCGGAACTCTTTGCAGGCCCGCTCCTCCCCCATGTGACCGGCCAGGAGTTCGGCATGACGACGCATCATCTGAGCCACCTCGCCCAGAGTCGGCAAGGTCGCCACCGGTTCACCGGCAAACGCGGCGGCCAGGTCACGAAATAGCCAGGGCCGCCCCAGACAACCTCGGCCCACCACCACTCCGGCAGCTCCGGTTTCGGCCATCATGCGCAGGGCATCGCCGGCTTCCCAGATGTCGCCGTTGCCGAGCACTGGAATGTCGACCGCATCGACCAGGGTGCGGATCGAGTCCCAATCGGCCTCACCTGAGTAGCCCTGGAGTGCGGTTCGCCCATGCAGCGCAATCGCAGCACATCCAGCGTCCTGGGCGATGCGGCCAGCGTCGAGATAGGTCAGTCGATCGTCGTCGATGCCTTTGCGGGTCTTCATCGTCACCGGCACCCCGAAGGGCTCAGCAGCAGTCACGGCCGCATCGAGAATGCGAGCCAGCAGTCCACGTTTCCAGGGCAGTGCCGCTCCCCCGCCCTTGCGGGTCACCTTGGGCACCGGGCACCCGAAGTTGAGGTCGACGTGCGCCACGCCGTAGTCCTCGCAGAGGATGCGCGTCGCCCTGCCGACGTACGCCGGATCGGTGCCATACAACTGCACCGAACGCACCTTTTCGGCCTCGTCGAAGACCAGCATCGATCGCGTCATGGCATCGCCTTCGACGAGACCGCGCGAGGTGATCATCTCGCAGACATAGAGTCCGGCTCCGAGTTCAGCGCAGAGCCGCCGATAGGCCGCATTGGTGATCCCCGCCATCGGAGCCAGCACCACCGGAGGATCAACGGTGAGGTTGCCCAGGTGCAGGGCCGGCATCAGCAGCCGATCAGGCGTCCGGCCAGGTAGGACTGCACCTGGTCGAGCGCCACCCGCTCCTGGCTCATCGTGTCGCGCTCGCGCACGGTCACGGCCTGGTCGTCGAGAGTGTCGAAGTCGACGGTGATGCAGAACGGAGTGCCGATCTCATCCTGGCGGCGGTAGCGACGTCCAATGGCGCCGGAGTCGTCGAACTCCACATTCCAGGACTGCCGCAATTGGGCGGCCAGGTCTTTGGCCTTGGGAGTGAGGTCGGTGTTGCGGCTCAGCGGCAGCACAGCGGCCTTGATCGGAGCCAGCCGTGGGTCTAGGCGCAGCACCGTGCGCTTGTCGACGCCGCCCTTGGTGTTGGGCGCTTCGTCCTCGGTGTAGGCGTCAATCAGGAAGGCCATCAGCGACCGGGTCAGACCAGCCGCAGGCTCGATCACGTAGGGCACGTAGCGCTCCCCGGATGCCTGATCAAAGTAGGACAGGTCCTGGCCGGAGTACTTCGAGTGCTGGGTCAGGTCGAAGTCGGTGCGGTTTGCCACACCTTCCAACTCCTCGAAGTCACGACCGGAGAACCCGAATCGGTATTCGAGATCCACAGTGCGCTTGGAGTAGTGGCTCAACTTCTCCTGCTCGTGTTCATACAAGCGCAGGTTGTCGGGGTTGATCCCCAGATCGACGTACCACTGCATGCGCGCGTCGATCCAGTACTGGTGCCACTCCTCGTCTTCGCCGGGTTTGACGAAGAACTCCATCTCCATCTGCTCGAACTCCCGGGTGCGGAAGATGAAGTTGCCCGGCGTGATCTCGTTGCGGAAACTCTTGCCGATCTGGGCGATGCCGAAAGGCGGCTTCTTGCGGGTCGCGGTGACCACGTTGGCGAAGTTCACGAAGATGCCCTGAGCAGTCTCCGGGCGCAGATAGTGCAGACCGGTCTCGTCATCGACCACCCCCAGGTAGGTCTTCAACATCATCTGAAAGTTGCGGGGCTCGGCCCACGACCCACGAGTGCCACAGTTGGGGCAGGCGAGGGTGGCCAAGTCGACCTCATCTGGGCTGGCCGGGGCACCAGGCTTGCCTTGGGCCTTCTCAAAGGCAGCCTCTTGCATGTGGTCGGCGCGGAATCGCTTGTGGCAGGACAAACATTCAGTCAGCGGGTCGGTGAAGGTGGCCAGGTGGCCCGAGGCCTCCCAGACCCGGGTCGGCAAAATGATGCTGGAGTCGAGGCCGACCACGTCGTCTCGGCTGGTCACCATCGAGCGCCACCACTGCCGCTTGATGTTCTCCTTCAGCTCCACACCGAGCGGGCCGTAGTCCCAAGCCGAGCGGGTGCCTCCGTAGATCTCACCTGCCGGGAAAACCAGTCCACGACGCTTCGCCAGCGAAACGACGTTGTCGAGGGACGAGGCAGGCTTCTTCACAGTGGCTCCTTATGGGCGCAGGCCGGCTGGCTTGCCGGCGCGAGTCCCCAAGGATACGGGCTCCTGGACCCCTGAGAGGGCCGTGCCCCGCGCCCCTGCCCGGTTGAGGTCGTCGGTGGCCAACTCATAGGCGGAGGGCTCGTCCAGGGCGCGGCTGAGCAGGGGCACGGCACCCAGTTTGACGTCGTACGACGAGAGCGCACGACGATAACTGCCGACGTCGGCCCATCGAGTGGTGAGCACCCATAGGGTCGGGTCGTCGAGGTTGCGACCGAGTTCGCCGCCGACGTATCCCGCGCGGACCGAGAGCAACCGATGCGCTTCCTCGGCATCGACCTGGAAGGCGGCGGCTTGGTCGTCAGGGACGCGGAACCGGATCATCACGAACACCCATGCAGTCTATCCAGTTGACAATGATTCTCACTTGGATTGAGAATCATTGTCATGTGGAAACGCAAGGTCGCACTGCTAGCCGGAGCCAGTCTCCTCACCCTCACCGCTTGCTCGTCGCAGCAGTCCGACCAGCCCACCGTCGCGGCGTCCTTCTATCCACTCGCCTGGGTCGCCCAAGAGGTCGCTGGTCCAGACGCCCAAGTGATCAACCTGACCACCCCGGGCACCGAACCCCACGATCTGGAACTGACCGTCAAACAGACAGCGCAGATCGCCAAGGCCGACGTCGTCTTCTATGAAAAAGGTCTGCAACCCAGCGTCGACGACGCCGTGGCCTCCAGCACTGGTTCCGTCGTCGAGGCCACGGAATACGCCTCACTTGTCGGCGGTAGCGCTGGCAAGGGCAGCGACCCGCATGTGTGGCTCGACCCCACCCAGTTGTCCAAGATCGCCGCGGGATTCACCGAGTCGATCAGCAAGGCCGACCCTGACCACGCCGATGGTTATCGGGCTCGGGGTGAGTTGCTGCAGCGCAACCTCGCCAAACTCGATCGAGATCTGCAGCGCGGATTGAAGACCTGCTCCAATCGCACCGTGGTCGTCGCTCACGATGCCTTCGGCTATCTCGGGCGGCGCTATGACCTGCACATCGTGCCGATTGCTGGCTTGTCTCCCGACGCGGAGCCGTCTGCCAAGCAGTTGGCCGCGATCAAGAAGGCAGCCCAAGAGGCGAAGGTGACCACCGTCTTCAGCGAGACGCTGGCCAGCCCGGCTCTCGCCGACACACTGGCCAGAGAACTCGGGGTCGAGACCGCCGTGCTCGACCCGATCGAGGGTCTCGCCGAGGGCAGCAAGGACGACTACATCACGCTCATGCGCGCCAACCTCGACGCGCTGCGCAAGGCTAACCAATGCTCGTGAACCCGATCAGCGTGCGCGACGGCGCCGTGGCCATCGCCGGACGCCCGTTGCTACGGCACATCGATCTCACAGTGCACCCAGGCGACGTGATTGCGCTGCTCGGTGAGAACGGCTCCGGCAAATCCACGCTGGTCAAACTCATCCTTGGTTTGCTTCCTGCCGCTGGTGGTGAGGTGCGCCTCTTCGACACTCCGTTGGCGGAGTTTCGTCAGTGGGAGCGCGTGGGCTACGTGCCACAGCGCACCACCGCCACCCCAGGGGTCCCGGCGACGGTCTGGGAGGTGGTCGCCTCCGGTCGGCTGCCCCGTCGCCGACTGTTTCAGCCGCTCGGACGCGCGGGTCGTGACGCCGTACGACGGGCGCTCGAGGCCGTCGGGCTGGAAGACCGCGCCAACGACCCACTGAGCTCACTCAGTGGCGGCCAACAACAGCGAGCTTTGATCGCGCGTGCCCTGGCTGCAGAACCCGAACTCTTCGTCCTCGATGAACCCAATGCTGGCGTGGACACAACCAACCAGGAGGCGCTGGCTGACACCCTCGCGGTCTTGGTCGAAAGAGGCGCCACGGTGGTCGTCGTACTCCATGAGTTGGGGCCGATGGAGCCGCTGATCACACGTTCGGTTGTGGTGCATGACGGGCTGATCACCTATGACGGGCCTCCTCTGCCGCACGCCCACGGCTCCCATCATCACCACCCGCGGAGCAGCCCGATGGCTGTCGTCCCAGCCGTCACGGCACCGTTGGACGGAGGACTCTCATGATCGAGGTGTTCGCGCTCCCCTTCATGCAGACCGCCCTGCTGGCCGCGCTGATCACCGGACTGGCGGCACCGTCTGTCGGCACCTATCTGGTGCAGCGCCGCCTCTCCCTGATGGGCGATGGCATTGGTCACGTCGCGGTCACCGGCGTCGCGCTGGGACTGCTCACCGGCACCTCCCCCACTCTCACCGCGATCGTGGTGGCGATCGCTGGCGCCTTAGCTATCGAACTGATCCGCGCCAGCGGCAAGGCGACTGGTGACGTCGCCCTCGCATTGCTGTTCTACGGCGGCATTGCCGGTGGCCTGGTGCTGGCTGCGCAGGCCGGCAACGGAGCCGCAGCACTGCAGCGCTACCTCTTCGGTTCGCTGCTGACCATGTCGCAAACCGACCTTGTCGTGACCGTTGGGCTGGCCCTGCTCGTGATCGGCGCGGCGGTGCTGTTGCAGCCGCAACTGTTTGCGGTCGCCTACGACGAGGACCATGCCCGCACCACTGGCATCCCGGTCCGGTGGTACGGCGCCCTGATCGCCGTCCTCGCCGCGGTCACGGTGAGTGTGGCGATGCGAACCGTCGGTCTGCTGCTGGTCAGCGCTCTCATGGTGATTCCGGTCGCGACGGCGCAGCAATTCACCAAGGGGTTTCGGGCGACCATGCTGGCGGCGATGGGGATCGGCGCTGCGGGCGCAGTGCTGGGAGTGGCCAGTTCGGCCCTGATCGATGCGCCACCGGGCGCGCTGATCGTGCTGCTCTGCCTGGCTGCCTTCATGGTCAGCGCGCCGATCGGGCTGCTGCGCGAACGTCGGGCTAGAGCGCGACGGCCGTTCGAGGCACCCCCTGTCGCCGTACCACAGCGACATGATCACGACCACGAAGATCACGAACATGGCGAGAACTGCGGCCACCTGGCGATCCCCCATGGCGACCACATCGACTACGTACATGACGGACATCGTCACGCCGTTCACGGAGGCCACTATGACGAGCACTGAGGCTGCTGCTCCCGACCTGCGACCCACACGCCAGCGCCGCGCCATCATCGGTGCCCTTGAGCAAGCCGCTGACTTTCGCAGCGCCCAGGAGATCCACGAGTACTTGCGCCGAGCCGGCGACTCGGTTGGTCTCTCGACCGTCTATCGCTGCCTGCAGTCACTCGCGGATGCGGGTCAAGTCGATGTGTTGCGCACCGAGTCCGGCGAGGCCGTCTATCGCCGCTGTTCGGACTCCCACCACCACCACTTGGTCTGTCGATCATGCGGCCGGACCGTCGAAATCGAAGGCCCCACCGTGGAGTCCTGGACCCGCGCCATGGCCGAACAACACGGCTACTCCGATGTCTCCCACAGCCTGGAAATCTTCGGCACCTGCCCCACCTGCTAATCGGCCGACGCGCCCAGTTGTTCGGCCGACGCGCCCACTTGTTCGGCCGACGCGCCCACTTGTTCGGCCGACGCGCCCAGTTGTTGGGCCGACGCGCCCACTTGTTCGGCCCTGAGCAGGCCGCGGCTGCGCACTCGACGGCTAGGGTTGGCGGGTGCCGCGTCGCCCCTCGCCGCACCCATCGGGTGCAGTACCCCCGCAGATCCCTGCAGAGTTCGTCCCCGCCCACGTTGCGATCATCATGGACGGCAATGGCCGCTGGGCCAAGCAGCGTGGGCTGGCCCGCACCCAAGGTCACGAACGCGGCGAGCACTCCCTCTTCGACGTGGTCGAAGGCGCGATCGAGATCGGAGTCAAGGCGATCTCGGCCTACGCCTTCTCCACCGAAAACTGGTCGCGGTCCCCAGCCGAGGTGAAGTTCTTGATGGGCTTCAACCGCGACGTGATCCGCCGCCGCCGTGATGAAATGCACGAACTCGGCGTGCGAGTCCGCTGGGCGGGTCGCCGACCCAAACTCTGGCGCAGCGTGATCAAAGAACTCCAGGTCGCCGAAGAGATGACCCGGCACAATGACACGCTCACCTTGACCATGTGCGTCAACTACGGCGGCCGCGCTGAACTTGCCGACGCCGCCGCGCGGATGGCAGCCGATGCCAAGGCTGGTCGGCTCAACCCCGATCGGATCACCGAACAGACCTTCGCTCGCTACCTCTATGTGCCGGAGTTGCCCGACGCCGACCTCGTCTGGCGTACGTCGGGAGAGCAACGCCTCTCCAACTTCATGCTCTGGCAAGCGGCGTACTCCGAAATGGTCTTCACCGATGTGCTCTGGCCCGACGTCGATCGCCGCCATCTTTGGCAGGCGATCCAGACCTATGCCGACCGGGACCGCCGCTACGGATCTGCCTGACCCCGGCACGCCTCCCCCAACTCTGCGATTTCCTTCACTAGGGTCCCTGAAGACCGGTCCAGCACCGATTTTTCTGTCCAACACCGTCAGGAGCTCGTCGTGGCCACCCGGCCTCACTTCCCCCGAGCCCCCCGATGGGGGTTTGCTGCACGTTCGTTCGTGCTGCTCATCGTCGTACTCTGCTTGGCTGCGCCGACCCCGGTCGCTGCCCGACCCAGCGATCCCGGCAATGTGCCTCAACTTCGCACTGCAACGCGCATGTGGTTGCAATGTCGTCACGACCGGCAGCCGCTGGTGCGCAAGGCTGCCAAGACCGCCAAGGCCGCTCGCAAGGCGCAGACAACCAGCGAAGCGTGGCGCTCACGGATCCAAGACCTGCGCGACCAGATCAAGACGTTGCTCAAGGAAGCACGGTCGGCCAAGAAGGCAGCTAAGCGTGCGAAGAAGCCGGCCGAACGGCGTCGGTTGCGCGACCTCGCGCTCCAGAAGCTGGCCGCTGCGGACACGATCGACAAACGCATTGCCAAGCTGAAACCGAAGGCGGCCTCGGCGGCCGATAAAGCAGCTGGCACCAAGGCCAAGGCAGAAAATGCAGCCAAGGCGCTCGCAGCCAAGCCATGCCCCAAGCCCGTGTGGAGTCCGCGCAATTTCACCGCCTTTAACTACCCCAAGGGCGGCAAAGCCACGCGTACGACGATCCGCTTCGGCGTCCTGAGCGCGATCAAGAATTCCCCGCCTGGTTCAAGAATTCGGATCGCGGTCTACAGCTTCTACGACCCAGCCATCGGCCGCGCCCTCATCGCAGCCGCCCGCCGCGGCGTGAGCGTTCAGGTGATCGGCTCGATCAACGACATCAACGCTGAGTCCCATTCCTGGAAGAAGTTGCGCCGCACACTGGGCAACGTCTCCCCAACCGGGGCCCAACGCACTAGCAGTTGGGTGCGGGTGTGTGTGCGCTCCTGCCGCGGCTACGGCGGCTATCTGCACACCAAGATCTACCTCTTCAGTCACGTCGGCAGCACCCGCTGGGTGAGCATGTTGAGTTCCGCCAACCTGACCAAGTTCGCCGTCAAAGCGCAGTGGAATCATCTCGACACGGTCGTCGGTCGCTCGACGTACGTCGAAATGAATCGGATCTTCGAAGAGATGATCCCTGACCGCCCGGTCGCCAAGCCGTTTCAACGATTCAAGACTCGCGAACTGAGCGGAATGGTGTTTCCCAGCCCGGGCACCCGCGCCAAGGCCGACCCGTTTGCGCCGGAGTTGGACAAGATCCAATGTCGCACGTCGAAAGCCGTCCCGCATCGCAAAGCCGACCACAAGACCAAGAAGGCTAAGCGCCTGCCGACAAAGGCCGCAAAGCCCCGCACTCGGGTGCGGATCTCGATGTATTCGTGGTTTGACGACCGTGGCGTGGCGCTGGCCAAACTGGTCCGTCGCAAGTGGGATCAGGGTTGCGACGTCAAGATCGTGGTCGCCGTCGTCAACAAGCGCACCCGCGCCGCGCTGCGGCACTCCGGGGGGCGTGGCCCGATCCCCATGCGGATGCTGGAGCGCAAAGACTGGACCGGCAAACCGGTCCTCTACAACCACAGCAAATACGTGGCGATCGACGGCCTCTATGCGGGCACTCGACAGAAGTTGGTCTGGACCGGGTCGATGAATTTCACCGGGTTCGGTTTCTCCAACGACGAACTTGTCGTGCGGCTCAACGGCGCCCGTGTGCATGACGACTACGCCCGCAACTTCGTCCGCGTTTGGCGCTCTCACCAAACCAGTCGTCCGGTTCGGGTGGGTTAAACGGAGTCCTGACCTCGATTCAGGTGACCGACGAGTAGATTGCGATCATGACCGTGGTCTCCGAACGCGTTGGGCAGTTCTTCATCGATGGTCAGCGCTTGGAATTCACCGAGTACGGCGGCGGCCCACGCCACGTCGTACTCCTGCATGGGCAGTTGCTCCCCCGTCGGATGCACCACCACTTGGCCCGAACCCTCGCCGAGGCTGGCAACCACGTGATCAGCCTGGACCTCCTCGGGCATGGGCGCAGCGACCGACCGGCCGACCCAGCGGCGTACTCCATGACGGCCTTTGCCGAGCAAGTGCTCGGCCTGCTTGACCACCTCGGCATCGACGACGCCGTGATCGGCGGCACCTCGCTTGGCGCCAACGTCTCACTCGAAATCGCGGTGTCGGCGCCGGATCGAGTGCGCGGCTTGATCATCGAGATGCCGGTGCTGGAGAACGCACTGCACGCCGGGATCGTCGCCTTCGTGCCATTGATGTTTGCCGCGCGCTATCTCCCGTTCACGGTCAAGACGGTGCGCGCGCTGACCAGGCCGATCCCGCGCGGGTTGGTGCCGTTCTGGGCTGGCGTGGTCCTCGACACGATGGACCAGCGGCCCGAGCCCATGGCCGCGATGCTGCATGGCGTGATCTTCGGGCGGGTGGCGCCGCCGACCAAGGCTCGGCGCCAGATCACCAAGCCCGCTCTGGTTGTTGGCCACCACCGCGACTGGGTGCACCCCATGGCCGATGCCGAAATGGTGGCCCGCGAGCTCCCCCAAGCCCGATTCGTCAGTGCCAGCACGCTGCTGGAATGGCGGCTGAACCCAGAGCGCTTGGACGCCGAAGCGATTGGCTTTGTCGATGAGGTCTGGGCTCCCGTCGTACGCGCGAAGCGGCGCGCCCGGACTCGCTGAGCCGTCGCTGCCGGGCACAATGACGGGGTGCCTCTCTACCGCGATGAAGCGATCGTGCTGCGCACGCGCAAACTCGCGGAGGCCGACCGGATCATTACGCTGCTAACCCGCGAGCACGGGATTGTGCGGGCGGTTGCCAAAGGCGTACGCCGCACCACCTCGAAGTTCGGCTGTCGACTCGAACCGTTTAGTCATGTTGACCTGCAGTTGGCTGTCGGCCGAAACCTAGACACGATCACCCAAGCGGTGTCGCGAGATGCCTTTGGGGCGGTGATCTCGGCTGACTACGACTCCTACACGGCTGCATCGGTGATGCTGGAAACTGCTGAGCGGCTGGTGGCTGAGGAGCGGGAACCGTCGGTGCAGCAGTACCTGCTTCTGGTCGGCGCACTTCGGGCCATGTCATCGGGGGCGCGCCGACCTGCCGACGTACTCGATTCGTTTCTGCTGCGCTCGCTCTCAGTCGCTGGCTACGCACCGTCGTTCGATCACTGCGCGCGGTGTGGCGCAGCGGGACCGCACCGAGCCTTCCACCCGGCACACGGCGGAATGTTGTGCGCCGACTGCCGTCTCCCCGGCGCAGCCTCCCCCGCCCCGGCGGCGGTCATGCTCCTGGGCGCGCTGCTGTCTGGCGACTGGGCCACCGTCGACGAACTTTCGGCCACCGAACCCCGAGCCCGACGCGAAGCCGCCACCCTGGTCGCCGCCTACGTCTCCTGGCACCTCGAACGCGGCCTCCGCTCCTGGGAGTACGTCGCCCGCTAATCCGCCGACGCGCCCAAAAGTTCCCCCCGCCCGCCCAGTTATTCCGCCGACCCGCCGCATAGTTCTGCTGAGCCGCCCAAATGTCTCGCTAACTCCTCGGACCTGACGCCGGGAGCCTTGGGGACTAGCTCCCAACAACCCGGCGCGTCAGCCGAACAACCCGGCGCGTCGGCCGAATAACTGGGCGCGTCGGCCGAACAACCCGGCGCGTCGGCCGAATAACTGGGCGCGTCGGCCGAACAACCCGGCGCGTCGGCCGAATAACTGGGCGCGTCGGCTAGTCCCAGAAGAGGCGGTCGACGACTCGCGATGCTTGGCGGGTGAGGCGTTGGTAGTCGTTGACCATGGTGTCGGTGTGGCCGGGTGGGTAGCCGAGGACCATGGCCACGGCGGCTCGTTCGCGGGCATCGCGGGGCAGTTGGTCTGAGGGGCGACCACGTACCAGGACCGTGGCGTTGCGGGCTCGGCTGGCGAACTCCCACGCCTCCCGCAGTACGTCGGCATCATCGGCCGTGACCAGATCACCAGCAACCAGGGCGTCCAGCGCTTGAAGGGTCCGCGGAGTGCGCAACTCCACGAGATCGTGAGCATGGGTGAGTTGCAGTACTTGGATGGTCCACTCGATATCAGCCAGCCCGCCGCGACCAAGTTTGAAGTGAGTGGCCGGGTCGGCCCCACGCGGCAGACGCTCGTCATCGACTCGGGCCTTGATCCGCCGAATCTCGTTGAGAGCGGCAGCCGACAACCCCGCCACCGGATAACGCAGGGGATCGACCAACTGCGCAAATCGGCCGCGCAGGTCCACATCGCCGACCACCGGGTCGGCCCTCAGCAGGGCTTGCGCCTCCCATACCGCTGACCACTTGGCGTAGTAGGCCGCATACGAACCCAGCGTCCGCACCAAAGGACCGTTTTTGCCTTCGGGGCGCAGATCCGCATCGATCTCCAACGGCGGATCGGTGGCGGGCAGGGCAAGCAGGCGGCGCAATTCGTTGGCCACCGCGATCGCCATCGTGGCCGCCTGCTGGGGATCGGCACCCGGATAGGGCTCGTGCACGAACATGACGTCGGCATCGGATCCGTAGCCCAACTCTCCGCCGCCGTAGCGCCCCATCGCAATCACGGCGAGCGCAGTCGGCATCGGCTGCCCGCGGTCGGCGACGACCGTATCGATAGACACTTGCAGTGCGGCCGCCAAGGTGGCCGTAGTCAGTTCGGTGAGCGCTCTCCCCACCACCTCCACTGGCATGTCGTCGGTGAGATCGGCCACGGCAATGCGAAGTAGTTCGCGGCGTCGGATGGCGCGCACAGCCAGCACTTGGTCACTAGCTTGGTCGCGCCGCGCAGCAGCGGCTTCCATCTCAGTCAGCAGCGCTTGGCCCGAGCGTGGTCGCAGTGCATCCTCCTCCCCCAGCAACCGCACCCCCTCGGGTTCGCGCTGGAGCAGGTCCGTGGCAAATCGCGACGTGGCCAGGACTGTGGCCAACCGTTGCGCGGTCTGACCTTCGTCGCGCAGCATCGACAGATACCAAGGGGTGCGCCCGAGTGCCTCCGAGATCCTCCGGAAGCCGAACAACCCAGCATCGGGGTCAGGCGCATCTGCAAACCACTCCAACATCACCGGAAGCAAGGTGCGCTGGATCGCCGCCGTACGCGACACCCCACCCGTGAGCGCCTCCAAGTGCCGCATCGCGGCCGCCGGGTCGAGATAACCCAAAGCGCTGAGCCGCTGGCGAGCAGCCTCCGGAGACAGCCGGGCCTCCTCCCCCGGAATCCGTGCCACCGCAGCCAACAACGGCCGGTAGAACAACTTCTCGTGGAGGCGGCGGACCTCACGACGGTGATGGCGCCACTGCTTGTTTAACCCCTCGATTGGATCCTTGAAGTGACCAAATGCCCGGCCTAGTCGTCGCAGCGACGCCTCGTCTTCAGGTACGACGTGAGTGCGGCGCAATTGATACATCTGGATCCGATGCTCCAAAGTCCGCAAGAACGCATAGGCCTCATGCATGGCCTGCCCATCGGGGCGGCCCACATAGCCGGCCTGGGTGAGTTCAGCCAGCGCCGAAAGCGTGGTCGGCGATCGCACTGACTCATCGCCGCGACCGTGCACCAACTGCAGCAGTTGCACCGCGAATTCGACATCGCGCAGCCCGCCGGATCCCAGTTTGAGTTGCCGCTCGGCCTTGTCGGTCGGGATGTGATCGAGCACTCTGCGCCGCATGGCTTGTACGTCGGCAACAAACCCCTCTCGACCAGCGGCCGACCACACCAACGGAGTGATCGTGTCCACGTAGGCAGCGCCCAAAGCCGCATCGCCGGCCACTGGACGAGCCTTCAACAAGGCTTGAAACTCCCAGGTTTTGGCCCAGCGGTCGTAGTACCCACGATGGCTGGCCAGGGTGCGCACAAGTGCACCGGAGGACCCTTCAGGGCGAAGGTTGGCATCGACTGGCCAGATGGTGCCCTCGGCCGTGTGGTCGCCGCAGACCGCAATCAGCGCGGCGGCCCATTGGCTGGCGATGCGCAGCGCCCGCGACTCATCGACCCCGTTGACTGGCTCGGCGACGAAGATGACGTCGACGTCGCTGACGTAGTTGAGTTCGTGGCCCCCGCATTTGCCCATGGCAATGATGGCGAGTCGACATGATGCAGTGTCAGGCACTTTGGTGGCCGCGACCACGAGGGCGGCTTCGAGCGTGCCCGCAGCAAGGTCGCTGAGTTCGGCGGCCACATCATCGACCGACACCTGATCAGCCAAATCACGGCTGATCAGGCGCAGCAGCAGGCGGTGATACTCCACTCGCAGCGCCGACATCCCAGCCTCGTAGGACAGCCCGGTCACCGACTTCACCAAGCTTGCGGTGACCGCAAACGCCGCCGGGCGAGTGCTGCTCAGGGTGGGGTCAGTGAGTTCGTGCCAATGCTCAGGATGTCGCTTGAGATGCGTGCCCATCGCCTCACTGATGCCCAACACCATCAGCAGGCGCGTGGCGAAGGATTCGTTGTCAATCAGTGTCTGCCGCAATGCGTCGCCATCGCGAGCCGCTGCGAGCACCTCGACTAAGGCTGCTAGGGCCAGATCCGGGTCCGCCACCGAGGCCAGAATGGTCAGGGTGGGCTCGGCGGCTTCCCCTAGGAGCGCCAAGCCGTCGCGAGCCCGATCGGCGTCGTGGAATCCGACGCGGTAGAGCAGGGCCCGGCCGGTGTCGCCGCGACGACTCATCAGGCCTCCGGAGGATGAGTTACGACATAGACGCCAGGTGCGGCCAGCGCAGCAGCAATCGCCATGACCAGCCCAACCGCGATCGGGTTAGTCAGATTGCCCAGAACGCCGGTCACCCCGATCACAAACGCAGTCCCGACGGCCAGCCACGCGGCAGCAAGCGCATGACGGTGCCGCCACCACAACACCAGCGCGCCCACAACGGTGGCGATGACCCCCACGATGCCCACCTGCATGCCGACGAAGGCACCTAACCCGTCGAGGTCGTCGGCGTGGTCCGCCTGATCGACCACGATCAAAGACAGCCCGATCAGCACCGCGAGGGTGCCGAAGCCGACACCCACCCAGCCCCAGAGGCGCAGCAGTCGAAGGGCCCGATCTGTGCTCGTCACGACAGCCACGATCAGATCACCGGCAGCATGCGGTCGCGCTCAAACGCCGACACCTGCCCGCGATACTCCTCCCACTCGGCTCGCTTGTTGCGCAAGAAGAACTCATAGACATGCTCGCCGAGGGTGTCGGCCAGCAGGTCGGATTCTTCGGCGATCCGGATGGCGTCGTACAAGCTCTTGGGCAACTGCTCCAACCCGAGGGCCTTGCGCTCCCGTGGCGACAACTCCCACACGTTGTCCTCTGCTTCTGGCGGCAGGTCGTAGTCGTTGTCCAGGCCGCTCATCCCAGCCGCCAGAATCACTGCGTAGGCGAGGTAGGGGTTGCAGGCCGGGTCGATGGTGCGCAGTTCGATGCGAGTGGCTTGACCCTTGTTGGGCTTATACATCGGCACGCGCACCATGGCGGAGCGGTTGTTGTGTCCCCAGCAGATGTACGACGGAGCCTCACCCCCGCCGATCAGACGCTTATAGGAGTTCACCCACTGGTTGGTGACCACACTGATTTCGGCGGCGTGATGCAAGATCCCGGCGATGAACTGACGCCCGGTCTTGGAGAGTTGATACTCCGCCCCCGCCTCGAAGAAGGCGTTGCGATCGCCCTCAAACAACGACAAGTGGGTGTGCATCCCCGATCCCGGATGCTGAGTGAACGGCTTGGGCATGAAGCTTGCCCACACACCCTGACTCAGCGCGACCTCACGCACCACGGTCCTGAAGGTCATGATGTTGTCGGCCGTCGACAGCGCATCGGCATAGCGCAGGTCGATCTCCTGTTGACCTGGGCCCCCTTCGTGGTGGCTGAACTCCACCGAGATGCCCATCGCCTCCAACATCGTGATCGCCTCGCGGCGAAAATCCGAGCCGGCTTGGGCGGTGTGATCGAAGAAGCCACTGCGGTCGACCGGAGTCGGCTCCACACCTTCTTCGGGCACGCCTTTGAAGAGATAGAACTCGATCTCGGGGTGGGTGTAGAAGGTGAACCCCTTCTCCGCCGCCTTGTCGAGGGCTCGCTTCAAGACGAAGCGCGGGTCGGCGTACGACGGAGAGCCGTCTGGCATCGAGATGTCACAAAACATCCGCGCTGTTGCGGGCCCTTCGCCACGCCAGGGCAGGATCTGAAACGTGGAGGGGTCAGGGCGGGCCAGCATGTCGGCCTCGATCACCCGGGTGAAGCCCTCGATTGCCGAACCGTCGAAGCCAATGCCTTCGGAGAAGGCGCCTTCGAGTTCGGCCGGAGCGATCGCCACCGACTTCAAGAAGCCAAGTACGTCGGTGAACCACAGCCTGACGAACCGAACATCGCGCTCCTCGAGCGCCCGGAGCACATAGTCCTCTTGCTTGCCCATGGCCTCACTATCTCAGGCAGTTGTTACGGCCACGTGTCGTGACACTGACGGGTTTAGGTGGTGCGACTACCTCCTCCCCCAGTTCCACTGCGGGCGCGTCATCAACCCTTGGTCTTCGATCAGCGTCTCCCCCAGCACCTTGGTCAAGGTGTGGTGCTGGACGTCATCGGGGGCAGCGTCGGCGAGTGCGTCCACGAGTGACTCGGCGTGTGAAACCACGATCACCTGCGTACGCCGAGATGCCGCGGCGATCAACTGCGCCAGGCCCGGCAGCAGGTCTGGGTGCATGCTGGATTCGGGTTCGTTGAGCACCAGCAGCGAGGGCGGTCGCGGGCTCAGCAGAGCGGTGGCAAGTAGCAGGAACCGCAACGTGCCGTCGGACAGCTCGCTGGCCTGAAGTGGGCGCAGCAGACCAGGTTGGGTGACCTGCAACGCAAACAGACCGCCGGTCTCGACCACATGCACGCCAATCCCTGGGAAGGCCAGGTCGAGAGCGGCCAAGAAGGGCCGCGCGGAGGCGGATTCGAGAATGGTCTGGATCGCCGGGGCCAGGTCGCTGCCGTCATCGGCCAGCACCGGAGTCCAGGTGCCGACCTGCGGTCGACGGCTGGGCGCGTCTGCGTCGACTCGGAACGAGTCGTGGAAGCGCCAACCACGCAGGTGGTGGCGCAGGGCACGCAACTCCGGCGCGTCATCGGCCGCAGCCAAGTCGCCGATCATGCTGATCCGCTGATCGAGGGCATCGTCCAGTTCGTGTTTGCTTCGGCCGTCACGGACCTGCACGCGGGTGCCGGCGCGGGCAATCGTCGTGCCAGCCGGGCGCATCATCGGAGCGGTGAAAACGACCTCGCGTTTGATCAACGGGTCGCGGCCAAACATCGTGGTCTGGTCTGGGCGCGGCAGCCCGATATCGATCAGGTAGCCCCAATCATCGGTGCAGAACCCCAGCATCAAGCTCACCGGTCCGGTGCGTCGAGTGCCCTGGACCGGCACCTCACCTCGACGCATCGCAGAACTGATCGTCTCCGGACCCGCCCAGAGCACTGCGTCAAGCCCGCCTTCGCGCGCCAGGGCACCGACCAAACCACCGCTCGCACACCGAGCCAGCAAACCTAGCGCGCGATAGAGCGAGGATTTGCCGGTGCCGTTGGCGCCCGACACCACTGTGATCGGGCCCAACGGCACCACAACGTCGCGCAGCGAGCGATAGCCGTGGATGGCCAGAGTCGTGATCACACCCAGAAGATACGAGGGACCACCGACCAAATCTCAGCCCACGGGCTGCTGCAACTCCGTGATCCAGCCCTCTTGCGGGCCGCGCACCTCGTGGTAGAGCTCGCGACATGGTCCGGCGAAGGTGAGCCCCTGGCTACGGACGTGCTCGGCGAGTTCTTGCCAGGCGTTGCTGATCCCGCTCATCGGTCCGACGTACGTCGTCACAACGGCCCGCTCCATCCTCGGCAAGTCATAGAACGCCGCACCATCCGGAGCCTCTCGCTTGTCGAGATAGCCCGCACCGACCCGCATGTGCTCGCCCACCGGTTCATACCACGCCACCCCTGGGTGCGAAGGCGGATCGCCAGCCTCAGCCAACTGCTGGGCCAACCCCTCAAACATGGGTCCGATCACCGCGCCGACCTCGCTGAGATCGGCAATCTCCTCGGTGCGGGCCACCACCCGAAGTGCTGGCAGTGCCTTCTCTTCAAACTCCAGACCAGACATTTCTCCTCCTTCGATTATTCGGAGTCTGCGCTCGACCTCGTCCAAACGAGCCTGATCGCGCTCAATCTGCGCCCCCAACTCGTCTCGTCGCCGTCGCATCAATTCGCGCACGGTTTCGGGATCCGGGTTGTCGAGCATCGCGCGCACCTCATCGAGTGAGAAGCCCAACTCCTTGAGCGCCACCAAACGGTGAGCCCGGGGCAGGAGCGACTCGTCGTAGCGGCGGTAGCCCGAGAACGGGTCGACCGCCGACGGGGTGAGCAGACCCAGAGTGTCGTAGTGACGCAGCATGCGCACTGACACCCCGGCGACGCGAGCGAAGTCTCCGATGTTCATCATGACCAGATCACTCCATGGCCTGACACGGTGTGAGAGTCAAGCCGACCACATTGTTCGGTGGCCGAGCCGCGCCTGCAGTAGGACGAATGCGACCCCAGTTAAGGGATCGACCAGCGCTACCCCTGCCAACCCTCGCAGCCAGACAAGTCGCGGGAATCGAGACCATGCGACCCATCCGATCGCGACTGCGAGGATCCCCAAACCGATCATCGCGGGCCAGTGCAGACCGCCGAACCAGGATCGCGATACCACCCAAGACAGATCGCCCACAGCGTCAGCAGGATTGCGCTCACGACTTCGGGACACTCTCCAAGTCGGCCAGCCAGACCGCGGCGTTGCCATCCGATGGTGCCCGCCAGTCACCACGGGGCGAGAGCGAGCCCCCTGAGGACACTTTGGGCCCGTTGGGCAAGGCCGATCGCTTGAACTGGCTGAACGCGAAGAACCGCTTGATAAACACCTCAAGCCACTTGCGGATCGTGGGCAGATCGTAGGCGGGCCGGTCACCGTCGTACCCGGGCGGCCACTCCCCTGCTTCGGCGTCGCGCCAAGCATGCTCGGCCAAGAACGCGATCTTCGACGGGCGTGCCCCGTGGCGCAACACGTGGAAGAGCGTGAAGTCCTGAAGGTTGTAGGGACCGATCGTGTCCTCGGTCGCCTGCGGCTTCTTGCCTGCTTCGGTGGGGATCAACTCGGGCGTGATCTCCTGCTCCAGAATCTCAGCGAGTACGACGTTGACGGGTTCATCGAACTGCCCCGACGAGATCACCCACCTGATCAAGTGTTGGATCAGCGTCTTGGGCACCCCGGTGTTGACCGCATAGTGCGACATCTGGTCCCCGACTCCGTAGGTGCACCAGCCGAGCGCCAACTCCGACAGGTCGCCGGTGCCGAGCACGATCCCGCCTCGGTGATTGGCCAGTCGGAAGAGGTAGTCGGTGCGCAGACCGGCCTGGACATTCTCGAAGGTCACGTCATAGACCGGCTCACCATCGGCGAACGGGTGATCCATATCGGTGAGCATCTGCCGTGCTGTGGCGGTGATGTCGAGGGTCTCAAACGTGACTCCGAGGGATTCGGAGAGGCGAGTAGCACGGTCTTTCGTCGTACTCGAGGTGGCGAAGCCCGGCATGGTGAAGGCATGAATGTCGGTGCGCGGCCGCCCGAGCCGGTCCATCGCCTTGGCGGCGACGATGAGTGCATGGGTGGAGTCCAGCCCGCCACTGACGCCAATCACGATCTTGGGCTGACCAATCGCGCTGAGCCGCTGCTCCAACCCGCTGACCTGGATGTTGTAGGCCTCATAGCAGTCCAGTGCCAGACGCTCGGCGTCGTCGGGGACGAACGGGAATCGATCGACCTTGCGATGCAACCCGAGGTCGCCAGCGGGAGCGTCGATCTCGAAGTCGATCACGCGATGGGATTCGAACTGATAGCTGCGCCGGTTGTCGTCGAAGGTGCCTTGCCGAAGCCGATCCTGGACGATCCGGCCCAGGTCGATATCGGCCACCGAACGCCTCGGCCCGTCGGGGAACCGCTCGGTCTCGGCGAGCAGGTCACCGACCTCATAGATCATCGTCTGGCCGTCCCAGGACAGGTCGGTGGAGGACTCTCCCTGGCCTGCGGCTGCATAAAGGTACGCCGCCAGACAGCGCGCGCTGGCCGAGCGCACCAGGAGTCGTCGGTCTTCGGCGCGGGCCACCGTGATCGGTGAGCCCGAAAGGTTGGCCAGCACGGTTGCTCCGGCCAGGGCCGCGGCACTGCTCGGCGGAATCGGGACCCACATGTCTTCGCAGACCTCGACATGCAGCACAAGGTCAGGCAGATCAATCGCGCGGAAAAGCAGATCTGGACCAAAGGGCACCTCGTCGATCCCGAGGCGGATCGTGGTGCCGAACTGGTCGTCGCCCGGCGCATACCAACGCCGCTCATAGAACTCGCGATACGTCGGGAGGTAGGACTTCGGCGCCACCCCGAGGATCTCGCCCGCGTGGATCACCACAGCGCAGTTGAACAGTCGAGTCCCCTTGAGCAGCGGCGCCCCCACCACCAGAAGCGGGGTGAGGTCCGCACTGGCTTCGACAATGTCGTCGATGGCCCGCAAGACCCCATCCAGCAGTGGTTGCTGCATGACCAAGTCGTCAATCGCATAGCCAGACAGACATAACTCGGGGAAGACCGCTACGGCGACCCCATCGTCATGGCAGGCCCGAGCCTCGGCAATCACTGTCTTGGCATTGGCTTCCGGGTCGGCGATCGCGACTGGAACAGTGCAGGCGGCCACCCGGGCGAACCCATGGGCATAGATGTTGGTGAAGTCCACACCGGGAGTCTAGGCAGTCAGCGCAGTTCGCAGCCGGTCTGCGCTTCGACACCCTCACACCGATCACGGCCATCTCTACCCGACGCGGTGTCATAGCCGGGACCGCCGTGAAGCACGTCGTTGTGGCGCGACCCGATCAGTACGTCGTTGCCGCCTCCCATGGCTGCCACAAGCCGACCACCACTGCTGGCGGCGTATTCATTGGCCGAGGTGCCCCAGATCTGCCAACTTCCTCGTGGCGGAAGGCGAAACTTCTCCAGTCCGTCCACCACACCCCGGTAGGTTGCTCCGGAATAGTCGAACGTCGCCGTCCGCTGGCGCAGATCAAGTTGGCCATTCACGGTGACGGGTTCGCCACGGGCAGTGCGAAATCCAGTCCAACGGATGCTGTCGAGGCCAGAGCCCCCATGCACGCCTTGCTCGCGACCTAGCCACCATCGGGCAACCAGGCGGTCGTTGCCAGCCCCGCCCCACAGGCCCGGCCGACCGCTCAGATCACGGATCCGGTCGTTGCCTGCTCCACCTTCGATGCGGTCCTCGCCGCCAGCTCCGGAGATGAAGTCCGACCCACCGTTGCCGCTCAGTCGCTCGGCCGCGTCGCTGCCAATCAACCGGTCGGAATAGTTGGTGCCACGGAGGTCGATGACGTGGCCAGCCACCGAACTCGACACGCTCGGCAGGTGGATTTGGTCAGTTCCTTCGCCCGTCGCTGTGCCTTTGGCCAGATCTACCCGAACGCCGCGACGCGCTGCGGTGAAGCGCAGTGAGTCGGGCACGTAGGCACCGCTAGACCGCACCCGGTTCAGTCCGAAGACGACGGTGTCGTCACCCGAACCAGGGGTGATCTGATCGCCAGCAGCGACTCCATCTGCGGCCCGGCCGTTGTCACCAGCGTCGATCCGGTCCGCGCCAGGACCACCGAAGATCTGGTCGGCACCCGCGCCGCCGCAGATCACGTCGTCTCCGGCGCCCGCTCTGATCGTGTCGTTTCCGCCAAATCCAGCAATCACGTCGCGCCCCGAGGTGCCGATCAGTCGATCTGCTCCCGACGTACCTCTGATGGTGATCGGCTCGCCTTGGCAGCGGCGTGGCGCAGCCGAATCCGCAATGCCCGTGACACCAGACAAGAGCAACGCAATGGCGCATACCAACAGGCTGCGAACCATCGCGGACTCCCCTCATGTGAGCGTGACCGCAGCAGAGTACGTGAGTGTCGCCACGTTGCCACCCCCTTGGAAGCAACCGGCCGCTAGCGTGGTTCCACCTCATGCACCCGGGACCGCACCATGCGGCCTGGAGTCGACGAAGGAGCCAGACATGGCCGAGAAGCCAGCAGAAGAGACTGCCCCCTACGGCGGCGGTGCACCATCTGCACCGACCCCGATCAAGCGGATCCGCACTCACCACTTGCGTGAGATGAAGCAGCGCGGCGAGAAGATCAGCATGCTCACCGCCTACGACATGTTGACGGCCGCCACCTTTGACGAAGCTGGCATCGAGATGCTCTTGGTCGGCGACTCGGCCTCCAACAACGTGTTGGGCAACGAGACCTCGCTGCCGATCACCGTTGACGAACTGATCCCCCTGACCCGCGCAGTCGCACGCGCTGTGAAACGTTCGATGGTGGTTGGTGACCTTCCCTTCGGCTCCTATCAGGGTTCGCCCGAGCAGGCCTACGCCACCGCCGTACGGTTCATGAAGGAGGGCCTGGCGCACTGCGTCAAACTCGAAGGTGGCCGCGAGATGGCCCCGCAGATCGAGAAGTTGGTCAAGGGCGGGATCCCCGTCATGGCCCACATCGGCTTCACCCCGCAAAGCGAACACGCCCTCGGCGGATACCGAGTCCAAGGCCGCGACAATGCCGAACGCGTTCGCGCCGACGCACTGGCGGTGCAAGCGGCCGGTGCGTTCGGGGTGGTGATGGAGATGGTTCCAGGTGATCTGGCCAGTGCGATCACCGCCGAGTTGGAGATCCCCACCATCGGCATCGGGGCGGGCAACGGCTGCGACGGCCAGGTGTTGGTCTGGCAGGACGCCTTTGGATTGCGCACGGGCCGCATGGCTCGCTTCGTCAAGCAGTACGCCGATGTGCATGGCGTGCTACTGGATGCGGCCAAGGCCTACGCCGACGACGTACGAGCCGGCACCTTCCCCGGCCCAGAACACACCTTCTGACTTGCCCGCGTCACGGTGGGTGCTGAGACCCATTCCGTGATTCAAGTGCGAGTGCGAGACTGCACAGAACCCCCAACCGAAAGGGCAGCCCATGACTCAGGACCCGGCAGCCGCCAAGAAGGCCCCCGCGGCCAAGACCACCACCAGCACTGCCAAGAAGGCCACCGCCACCAAGGCGCCGGCCAAGAAGGCACCGGCCACCAAGGCCGCGGCCAGCAAGTCGACTGCAACCAAGAAGACCTCGACGGCACCCAAGACGACCGCCGCCAAGAGCACCCCCGCGCCTTCGGCAGCGGCCTCCAAGACAACCTCGACCAGCGCCACCGCGGCGAAGGCTCCGGCCAAGTCCAGCGCCGCGAAGCCCGGCACCACCAAAAAGGCACCCGCCAAGAAGGCCCCGGCAGCGAAGAAGGCCCCGGCAGCGAAGAAGGCACCCGCTAAGAAGGCCCCGGTAGCAGCGGCATCCGAGGCCAAGGTTGACGCGCCGGCCGCCAGCAAGGTCAACGTGGCTGCGGCGCCGTCGAAGCCGAAGGCCAGCAACCCGGCAGCGGACGCGGTCAAGGCCGTCGAAGCGATGGCCGCCCCGTTGGTAGCCGAGGCGACCTCGGTGGCTGGCAAGGTTGCGGGCGGGGTGCGTGTGGCCCAGAAGGACATCGAGAAGATCGCCAAGCAAGTTGCTGATCAGGTGGCGAAGGAGATCATGGACCGGGTCGGCAAGACCCTGGCCTCTGTGCAGAAGCAGTCGGAGAAGGCCACCAAGACCGCTACTCAGGCAGTGGCGATGGTCGCTGACCTCTCGCCGCTGAAATCGGACAAGAAGGCTAAGGCCGGCAAGTCGTCTAAGAACTCCAAGAAGTCAAAGAAAAAGAGCAAGAAGAAGTGACCACGACCGGGCCCCCGCAGGGGCCCGGTTTGGTTTTCTGCTCAGACCAGCCTGCGAGCGCGGTCAGTCCTCAGCGTCGACGTCGTCGTTCCACTTGGGGTCGTTGTCCCAAGTCTCGTTGCGCTCGGCGACCCTCTCCAGCGCATGTGCAGCGTCCGCCATCGACGCATACGGACCCAGCCGCTCTGCGTTGCGGCAACCTTCGGCGCCTTCGACGGTGTGGTGGGTCAGGCAGAACCAGTACTCATCGTCCATGGGGGCGAAACTACACTCACCCTTCGTGACCTCAGGAACTGTGCAGCCCGGCGTTGTCTCGCCCCGACGGCCCGTGCCCACGCACATCGAGCGGCCGGAGTACGTCGACCAGGTCGCCCCTCTGCCGTTCAATGGCTCAGAGGTCAAGGATGCCGACACCATCGAGCGAATGCGGATTGCGGGTTCATTGGCGGCCCAAGCCCGCGACCTCGTGGGGGCACACGTCGCTCCAGGGGTGACCACCGATGAACTCGATCGGATCGGGCACGAGTTCCTTTGTGACCACGGCGCCTATCCCTCGACACTGGGCTACAAAGGCTTCCCCAAGTCACTGTGCGCGTCGGTCAACGAGGTGATCTGCCACGGCATCCCGGACAGCACCGTGATCCACGACGGCGACATCGTCAACATCGACATCACCGCCTTCATTCATGGCGTGCACGGCGACACCAACGCCACCTTCATGACCCCCGGTGTCTCCGACGAGGTCCGCGACCTGGTCGATCGAACCCGCGAATCCCTGCGCCGCGCGATCAACGCCGTGAAGCCGGGCCGCCGGATCAACGTCATCGGCAGGGTGATCGAGTCCTATGCCAAACGGTTCGGTTATGGCGTGGTTCGGGAGTTCACCGGACATGGAATCGGCACGTCGTTCCACTCCGGCCTCGTCGTACCCCACTTTGACGATCCGCACTACGACACGCTGATCGAGCCCGGCATGACCTTCACCATCGAACCGATGCTGAATCTTGGCACCCATCAGTGGGACATGTGGGATGACGGGTGGACCGTGGTCACGAAGGACCGTCGTACCTCGGCTCAGTTTGAGCACACACTGTTGGTGACTGACGTGGGTGCGGAGATTTTGACGCTGCCCTAAGGGGTTGTTTCGGGGTGCGAAAGTCACAAGTGAACTTGTGACTTTGATACCTCACACGGCAGATCTGCCAGGTGAAGTACCAAACTCCCAGGTGAAGTGCCAAAGAAGACGGCCATCTAGTCTCAACGGGGCCTTAGACTTGCGAGAGCAGAGAGGTCGGCTGGGCGACCGCGGCGCTGCCTTATGGGCAATGTCGAGGAAGGTCCGGGCTCCACAGAGCACGGTGGTGGGCAACACCCACCCGGGGCAACCTGCGGGACAGTGCCACAGAGAACAGACCACCAAGAGCCCCTCGGGGCGATTGGCCAGGGTGAAACGGTGGTGTAAGAGACCACCAGCGACATGGGTGACCACGTCGGCTCGGCAAACCCCACCGGGAGCAAGACCAGACAGCGAACGTTCGAGGGCGGCTCGTCCGAGTTCGCGGGTAGGTCGCACGAGACCGTCGGCAACGGCGGTCCAAGATGGATGGTCGCCAACCGAAGCCCGGTGACGGGCCCGGAAACAGAACCCGGCCTATAGGCCGACCTCTCTGCCCGCCCGCCTCACTCATCACTGCACGTGGGAGTTTGATACTTCACTTGGCAGATCTGCCAGGTGAAGTATCAAAGTCACAAGTAAACTTGTGACTTTTCCCCCTACGAGCCGAGTCCCCGCATGAACCGCAGCTGTCGCCCCTTGCCTTCGTCGTAGGACGAACGCCCCGCCAGGTACGACGGGGTGCCGGTCTCCCACCATGCCCCGGCCTCGGTCCACGAGGAGTCGTGGACGGTGCAGACCAGCACCACCGGGCGGAGGGTCTGGGCGGCTTCGGCGCGAGCGTCTCGGTAGGCGGAGCGAAGTTCGAAGACCGATCGCACCGACCGCGCGTCGACCACCCCGCACCCCAGAGCTGCGGCGTGGGCCACGAAATCGACCCGGACGCTGCCGTCCGCGCCCGGACCCCGAGCATCGGAGAGCAAGTTGTTGAAGCCGTCGGCCCCTTGTCCGGTCTGCAGTCGGTTGATGACGGCGTAGCCGAAGTTGTCACACACGATCGCCACGAATGGGTGACCGGAGAAGGCGGCGGAGTAGAGCTCGGAGTTCATCATCAAGTAGGAGCCGTCACCGAAGATGGACGTGACCAGCCCGTCAGGGTGAGTCTGCTGCCAAGCCATGGCCGCCCCCCAAGGCGCCACGATCTCGTAGCCCATGCAGGAGAACCCATATTCGAGGTCCATCGTCGAGCCCGATGTCTGCCCCGGAGTCACCGCGCCCGTGCGCCAACCCCCGTGCAATTCCCCGGGCATGCCGCCTGATGCAGTGAGCACATAGTCGTGGGGACCTGACTCGTCGTTGACTGCGCCGACCACCTGGGCATAGGTCAGCGTGCCGTCTGGCGAGGCCCCCGCACGCAGACGGTCGATCTCGGCGTCCCATCTCGCCCGTTCGAGTTGGGCACGCTCGGACCACGCTGGAGCCAGCCTGAGCGGGTCAAGCACACCATCGAGGTCATCCAGGCCGGCCAAGGCGTCGGCGACCAATTCGATCGCGCCGTGCTTGACCGCGTCGAAGCGGGCCGCGTTCAAACCGATCAGGCGTACGTCGGAGCCGAACACGGTCCACGAAGCAGTGACGAAGTCCTGCAGCCGAGTCCCTACTGCCAGCACCACGTCGGCAGTCTCCGCCAACGTGTTTGCCGACGCCGATCCGACGATGCCCAGCGGCCCGGCATAGAGCGGGTGGTCGTGTGGCACCAAAGTCCGCCCAGCGACGGTCTCAACGATCGGAATCTGGTGCCGCTCAGCGAATGCCAGCGCGCGAGCAGCCGCGCCCGAGTAGCGCACGCCGCCGCCGAGCACGAGCAGTGGTCGCTGGGCGGTTGAGAGGACCTCGGCGGCCCGGCGTACGCCGTCGGCGTCCGGCCGCGGACGCACCAGATGGTGCACTCGGGTCTCAAACAGTGCAGTCGGGAAGTCGAACTCCTCTGCCTGCACATCCTGCGGTAGCGCCAACGTGACCGGACCAGCATCGGCAGGATCGGTGAGCACCCGCGCCACCTGCGGCAGCGAGGCCAACAACTGCTCCGGCTTGGTGATCCGGTCGAAGTAGCGCGACACCGCTTTGAACGAATCGTTGACCGAGATGGTCGGATCAGAGAAGTGCTCCACCTGCTGCAGCACCGGATCTGGCGCGCGACCAGCAAAGGTGTCGCCCGGGAGCAGCAACACCGGAATCCGGTTGGCGTGCGCCACACCTGCGGCAGTCACCATGTTGAGCGCCCCCGGCCCTACCGATGAGGTCGCCACCATCACTTGACGCCGGTCCATGGCTCGGGCGTAGGCGATCGCGGCGAGCGCCATTCCCTGCTCGTTCTGGCCGCGCCACGTTGGCAGTTCCTCACGTACGTCGTAGAGCGCCGTGCCCAGACCAAGCACGTTGCCGTGACCGAAGATCCCGAACACACCGGCAAACAGCGGCACCTCGGTGCCGTCGAAAAGCACTGAGCGCTGCGCCAACATCCACCGCACCAGCGCCTGCGCCGTCGTCAAGCGGACCGTCGAGGTGGTCATGAGCGGTTCTCCCCTGGTGCAACTCCGGTCGCCACTAGACCGGTGGCCGAGGTGACCGGGCAGCGCGGATCGGTGGGCAGGTCTGCCCAGGTTTCCCGCACCCAGCCATGGGTTGGGTCATCACAAAAGGCCAGCCGACGCTCGTCGGCCGGACCAGCCATCACGTTGAGGTAATACATCGGGTAGCCCGGCGCTGCGACGCAAGGGCCGTGGTAGCCGTAGGGCACCAGCACCACGTCGTGATCGCGCACCTCGATCGTCTCGTCCAATGGCTCGAGCCCAACTTCGGTGTGCTCGGCAGCGGTGTAGGTGCGGTGGTAGCCGACCCCCTCCCGGCCCGGAGTCACCTGGTCACGGCCCGCGATCCGGTAGTAGTAGATCTCCTCGTTCACCACCGGGCAGGGTTCGCTGCGATCGTGCTTGTGCGGCGGGTAGGACGACCAGTTCCCCTCAGGGGTGATCAACTCGCAACAGATCAACTTCTCGGCGTGGTCCCAGACGCCGGGCACCCCGAAGTTGGTCACCTGACGCGTCGCCGGACCAGCTCCCCTGACCTCGACGGGGACGTCGGTCGCAGCGCCGTACGCCGGAGGCAACGCCTTCGTGCAGCGCGAAGCAGGTAGGGCCACTTCGGCGCCATCGGTGGCGGTGAGCACCATGCGGCTGTCGCGGCCCACATAGGCAAAGTCCGTGACGTGGGTGAAGACCGATGTACGCCCATTGAGGGTGAACTCGGCATCTCCCCCCACCCCGGTGATGCTCACGGTGAGTCCGCCTGAGAGCGGCAGCACGAAGCATTCGCTGTCACCAGTGGCCAAGGTGAGCGGCACACCTGGCGCCACACGATGAACCGCAATCCCGGTCCAATCCCAACCCGCTTCGGCGGGAGTAATGGAGACGATCGGGCCATCACCATCAAGAGACGGCGGGCGGTGTAGGCGACTCATCGGATTCCTCCCTGGGCGGACTCCAGCACACGGGTGGCCGCGGCCACCGCGCTGGCCACGTCACCATCGGGCGGATAGAGCAGCGCGCGACCAATGACCAACCCACGCACGGTCGGCTGCGAGAGTGCCCGACCCCACGAATGCAGGTCGTCGGCCGGGTTCGGGCTCGGCACTCCACCCAACACCACGCAGGGCAGGGTGGTCGCACCGAAGACCACATCGGGATCTGCGCACGACGGCATCTTCAGCCACGTGTGGGCACTGGTCGTGCCCAGACCACTGGCGATCGTGACTGCGCGCGCCAAGGACGACGTGTCTGTGCGCAGACCTAACGATCCATCGGCAGCCCGCTGATAAGGCAGTGGCTCGACCATCGCCATCACCTGGTGAGCGGCGAGTTCGGAGACGGCGATCGCACAACTTTCGATGGTGCTGGCCGTGCCAGCATCGTCATCGTCGATGCGGAGCAGCATCTTGCCGCCGTCGAGGCCGAACCGAGCGATGCTGTCGGCGTCGTAGCCGGTGAATCGGTCGTCCATCGTCCACCGAGCCCCGTCGAGCCCGCCGCGGTTCATCGAGCCGATCACAACTTTGTCGTCCAGAGCTCCTAACAGCAGGAGTTCCTCGACGATGTCAGGGGTGCCCAGCACCCCATCGACGGCTGGATTGGCCAGCGCGATCAGCATGCGGCTCAGCAGCGAACGCCGATCGGCCATCGCCATCGGGTCGCTCCCGGCCCGGAGCGCGCCACGGGCCGGGTGATCGGCGGCAACGAGGAACAGGGTGTTCTTCGCCGACAGCTTGGCTGAAGGACGCCGCCGTGCAGCATAGGCGCGTGCCACAGCTAAGGGATCGGTCGCGCGGGTGCGAAGGAGTTCGGCCCACCTCCGGTCGTCGATCATGCCGACTCTCCAGCGACCAGCGCCTCCAACTCGGCCACCGTCGGCATCGCATCAGCGCAGGCTAGGCGTGAAGCCACAATGGCGCCTGCGGCGTTGGCATAGGTCGCGCAACGCTCCGGCGACCACCCGGAGAGCAGTCCGTGCACGAACGCGGCTCCAAAGGCATCTCCGGCACCGAGTCCGCAGACCACCTCCACCCGATGTGGAGGTACGACGCTGCTGCCGGTCGACGTCGCCACCAGGACCCCTTCGGCCCCCATCTTGACCACGGCCAACTCCAGTCCCCGGTCAAGCAGTCGTGCAGCGGCCAGGTGCGGATCCGACGTACCCACCGCCACCTCGACCTCGGCCCTGTTGCCGATCGCCACCGACACGTGGCCGAGCATCGCGGCGTATTCAGCGCGGGCCTGCTCCGGGGTCGGCCAGAACATCTCGCGCCAGTCAAGGTCCAGGATCGTCCAGCGACCGTCCGCCGCAGACGAGCGTGACCGTCGCTGGAGCATCTCCAGTTGAGTGCTGCGCGCAGGTTCGACACTGGCTCCAGTACCCGTGACCCAGAGCACCGGCACTTGCTCGATCAGATCCCATGGGACCTCGGTCGAGGTCAGGGTCAGGTCGGGGGCGATGGGCCGCCGATAGAAGAGCAACGGCGGGTCCTCCGGCGGATCTAGCTCGCAGAACACGATCGGCGTCAACAATTCCGGCGAGGTGCCGACGTAGTCGGTGCTCACCCCGAATTCAGTCAAAGCCTGGCGCACATAGTCGCCGAACCCATCGGCACCCACCTTGGTCAGCACCGCGCTGTGGTGGCCCAAACGGGCAGCGCCGACCGCAACGTTGGTCGCCGTGCCGCCGAGGAACTTCTCAAAGGTCTTCACCTGGGCCAGTGGCCCGGTCTGCAGCGGGTAGAGATCGACTCCGACCCGCCCGACAGTGAGGAGATCCAACGGCGGCACGGGAACGGTCACTTCGAGGTCGGGAAGTGGAAGCTGGCCTCGCTGCTACTGGTCGCCTTGGGCCACCGCGAGGTGACCACCTTGGCACGGGTGTAGAAACTCACGCCCTCGGGGCCGTGCATGTGCTTGTCACCGAAGAGCGAGTCCTTCCAACCACCGAAGGAGTAGTAGGCCATGGGCACCGGCACGGGCACGTTGATCCCGATCATGCCCACATGCACACCCCTCTGGAAGCGGCGGGCGTATTCGCCAGAGTTCGTGAAGATCGCGGTGCCGTTGCCGAAGGGGTTGGCGTTGATCATCTCGATCGCCTCATCCACCGAGTCAATCCGGACCACGCTCAGCACGGGTCCGAAGATCTCCTGCTGATAGACATCCATCTCGGTGGTGACCTGATCCACAACGGTGGGGCCAACCCAGAACCCGTTCTCGTGGTCAGGCACCGTGAAGCCGCGGCCATCCACTGCGATGGTGGCGCCTTGCCGCTCGCCAGAGTCGATCAGCCCGAGGATCCGTTCCTGGGACTGCTTGGTGATCACCGGACCCATCTCACTGCCCGGGGTGCGTCCGGAGCCAACCTTGACTGCCTTCGCGCGCTCGCTGACTGCTTCGACGATCCGGTCGGCACCGCTGCCCACGGCGATCGCTGCGGAGATCGCCATGCACCGCTCGCCGGCAGATCCGAAGGCGGCAGCGGCAAGATGGTCGGCGGCGAAGTCGAGTTCGGCGTCGGGCAAAACGATGGCGTGGTTCTTGGCGCCACCCAATGCCTGGACTCGCTTGCCAGCAGCAGTGCCGCGCTCATAGATGTACTTCGCAATGGGGGTCGAACCAACGAAGGAAACCGCGGCCACCTTGGGAGCGTCGAGAATGGCGTCGACGGCTTCCTTGTCTCCGTGGACGACATTGAAGACGCCGTCGGGAAGGCCAGCTTCGCGCCACAACTCGGCCAAGATCAGGGCCGCCGAGGGGTCCCGCTCACTGGGCTTCAAGACGAAGGTGTTGCCGCAGGCGATTGCCACCGGGAACATCCACATCGGCACCATGGCTGGGAAGTTGAACGGCGTGATTCCGGCGACCACACCGAGCGGCTCGCGGAACGAGAACGAGTCAACGTCGGTGGAGACCTGGTCGGAATAGTCGCCCTTCAGCAGGTTGGGAATGCCGCAGGCAAACTCCACGACTTCCAGGCCACGCTGCACTTCACCCAGCGCGTCGGTGAGCACCTTGCCGTGCTCGTCGGTGATCGCCTCTGCGATCCGCTGGGCGTTGGCATTCACCAGTTCGCGGAAGGCAAACATGATCTTGGTGCGTGCTCCGAGGGACGTCTGAGACCATCCCGGGAAGGCATCCCAAGCGGCGTCGATCGCCGCGTTGACATCGGCAACCGAACCGAGTCGGACCTCGGCTTGCTGCTCACCAGTGGCCGGGTTGTAGACCGCCGCCGTGCGGGTCGACTCACCGGCGTACGACGTACCGCCGATCCAGTGCTCGATCGTGGGCATAGTTCCCTCTCCTCGCATGTCAGGGAAATGTCCTGACATTCTCACATTAATGAACCTGGCGCCGATTGCGCCAGATCCAAAGCCAACTGTGACACGGCGCGACGTGGGGCGCACGCGCCACCGGCCCACGAATCGGCACATCCCCCGGAGCCAACTGTCCTTTGCCGGGCTGTGTCCCTTTGTTCTGACCGAGCCCTGCCTTTTCTGAAAGACTCCGGTCATTTCTGAAAGACTCCGGGCATGACCTCCCCCGGACTCGGCGACTTCCTCGGCGGGTTTGCCGTGGAGCGCAAGAGCCCGATCCCGCTGTATTTCCAGGTCGCCACCTATTTCGAACGCGGCATTCAAGCCGGCCTGCTGCCTCCTGGCACCCTCTTTGACAACGAGATTCGGATTGCGGAGCAGTTAGGCGTCTCGCGGCCCACGATGCGACGTGCGCTGGAGCAGTTGGTGGATCAGGGGCTGATCGTGCGGCGCCGTGGCATCGGCACCCGAGTTGTCCAACCTCAGGTACGCCGTCCGCTCGAACTGACCAGTCTCTATGACGATTTGGCTCGGGCGGGTCGTCATCCGACCACTCATGTGTTGGACTTCCAGACCAGGCCGGCAACGGCAGAGATGGCCGAAGCGCTCGGCGTGGAGACAGGCACGCCGGTGGTGAGCCTCCAGCGGCTCCGCTCAGCCCGCGGTGAACCAATTGCGTTGATGACCAACGTCTTGCCTGCTGATCTGGTCGAGTTCGGGGCCGATGACCTGGCCGGAGCCGGCCTCTATGAACTGCTTCGCCGCAGTGGGATCCACCTGCATTCGGCGACGCAGATCGTCGCAGCCCGCAACGCCACGTCCGCAGAGTCGAATCTGTTGGAGCTAGCACGTGGGTCCGCGCTGCTCACCGTCGATCGGACCACGTTGGATGACAGTGGTCGCGTCGTCGAAGTTGCCACACACCTCTATGTGGCCAGCAACTACAGCTTCGAAATCCACTTGGTCGAGCCGTAGCCCCCAGGGACCGGACCTGCCATTGTCACCCCGCTAGACGGCGTCGACCCGAAACCGCACCTGTCGCGCTTGCGGATCGACCAGTGTGAGTCGCACGGTCACCTCTTCACCCAGCGGCAGCGGCTCAGGGCCTTCCACGACGGCTTCGACCGCCGGATCGGCGATCTGAATCTGGCCCACATGTGCGTCTTCGGGATCAACCTCGAGAATCACACCCCTGAAGCTCTCCCCGACGTGATTGCTCAGCAATTGGGCTTCAACCAGATCCAGCACCGCGTTCTCGTAGCGACGAGCCAGCCTGCCTGAGGACTGCATCGTGACCGGTAGCGAATCGAAGGCAGCGGTCACCCACTCGGGGACCGCCGTGCCGGCAGCCAGCGCGACACAGATCTCCAGGCCATACCGGTCGACCAGTCGACGCAGCGGTGCAGTCACATGGGCATAGGGCGCGGCGATCGCGGCATGGTCAATCTGATTCGGAGGCTCACCGTTGAAACACTTGTAGCCAGCCCCGCGCAGCAAGGTGGTGCAGGCCACGATCATGGCTGCGTGCTTCGGATCATCGGGATTCAGGGACCGGACGAACTCGGGATAGGTCATCGATCCGGGCCAGGCCACGTGGAGCGCCTTGGCGGTGCGCCGCAAACGATCGGTGGCCCGCTGATCGGCCGGTGGAAGAGTGCGCAGAATGCCGATGTTGCCCGCCAGCATGAGCTGAGCGGCTGCCATCCCGGTGAGCAGGGAGATCTGGGCGTTCCACAACTCCACCGGCAGGGGTTGCCGGAAGGCCAACTCCCAGTGCTCCCCCTCGATCTCGATCTCTTGCTCAGGTAGCGGCAATGAAACACCGCCGCGCTCAATCTCGGCCCGTTGGCGCAGGCTGCCAATCTCACGGAGCAACTCAAATCGGGGCTCGCCGCGGTCCAATGAGTCCTGGACCTCGACGTAGCTGAGCTTGGCGCGTGAGCGGACCCGCGCTCGTCGTACGTCGGTCTGCCGCAAGGCCCCCTGCTGGTCAAGATCCAGCGTCCACACGATGGCAGGGCGCTCCTGGTCAGGAAGGAGAGATGCCGCCGCCTCACTCAACGCCCTGGGGTGTAACGGAATCTTGGAGTCGGCGCCATAGAGCGTCTCTCCTCTGCGGTGACACTCCTGGTCGATCACATCCCCCGGTGTCACAAACGCAGCCACGTCGGCGATGGCGTAATGCACCCGGAAGCCCTGCTCAGCACGCTCCAGCAGCATCGCTTGGTCCAAGTCCATGCTGGTCGCCGGATCGATGGTGACAAACTCCAGGTCGGTCAGATCGAGATCCGGCAGTCGGGGCTGGAGGGCCGCCGCCTCGGCCGCTTGGGTCACCTCACCGGGGAACTCGGGGCTGACCTTGAGATCGGTCTGAATCCGCGCGATTTGCGCTCGCACTTGGTCGCGGGCCCCACCCCTGACACGGATCCTTCGGCTCGGCACCCGCAAACCTTACGTCGACCTGACCAACATCACGGTCCGCAACGGTGTGATTGCCTCATAGGCTCTCGGGTGTGCTGATCATGCTCCCGCCATCCGAAGGCAAATACCACCCCACTCGCGGCAAGGCGATTGCACTAGACGAACTCACGTGTCCCGAACTCACCTCGGCCCGACAGGTGCTCATCGATGCCTTGGCCCACGTCTGCGAGCGGCCGGACGCGGCCGAGATTCTCGGTTTGGGGCCAACGCAGGCGGCTGAAATCGAAGCCAACCTCGATCTGCTGAAGGCACCCACAGCACGTGCGGACCGGATCTACACCGGCGTTCTATACGACGCCCTCGACTCCGGCAGTCAATCGGTCAACGCTCGACGTCGCGCGGCTCGGCAACTCCTGATCACCTCGTCGGTCTTTGGAATCGTGCGCCCTGCCGACCGCATCCCTGCCTATCGCCTGGCCGGGCAGGTCAGCCTCCCTGACCTGGGCGGGGTGGCGGCCTATTGGCGTCGTCATGTGGGGACCAGCCTGGAGCACCTTGCCGGGGACAGACTCCTCGTCGATCTGCGCTCCACGACGTACGCCGGCTTCTGGCGGCCCCCTGCGGCGATGGCCGACCACGTCGCCACCGTGCGGGTGCTCCAAGAACGAAGCGGCAAGCGCACCGTGGTCAGCCACTTCAACAAGGCCACCAAGGGTCGGATCGTGCGTGAACTCCTCGAATCCGGGCAGACTCCACGCTCCCCAGCCGAGCTCGGCGACGCGCTTGCGGACTTGGGCTGGCATGTGGAGCTTGGCGCCCCCGGCCCCGGCGGCACTCGTCTCGATGTGATCGTCACCGAACTCTGAGGTGGCCGAGCGCCGAAACCGCTAGTGGCGGTGGTGCTCGGTGAACATCGCTTCGGTTGGCCGAGCATTGAACACTCGCAGCGAGGCCATTGGCTGACCATCGGGGCCCTGATCGAAATAGTTGATCACCGACACTCCGGCCGGAGACAACTCCATGCGTCGTAGCGACTCCCACGGCGCTCCCAGGGCGTCGGCGACCAAGACCTTGATCGGCGTCACATGGCTGACCACAACCACAGTGGTGCCTCGATGGCGATCAATGATCAGGTCCCGCCCGGCCAGCACACGGCGACGTACGTCGTTGAGCGACTCGCCTCCGCCAGCGCGGCCCTCAGGTGAGCCCAGCCAGTCCACAAGTTCGTCTGCTTGGGACTCCCAGACGTCGGCGAAGCTGCGACCGTCCCACTCTCCGAAGTCCATCTCGGCAATCCCGGGCTCATGAGTGACCGGAGAGCCGAGGTAGTCGCTGAGAATCTGCGCGCTCTCATCAGTGCGGCGAACCGGAGAACTCACCAACCCAGCCACGGACGTCGCAATCGGGGTCAACCACCTCCCGGTCGCGCGAACCTGCTCTCGACCAGCCTCGGTCAAACCGGGGTTTGCCCCGCTCAGCCCGCTGGAGAACAGTTTCTGTTCGGTGTGTTCGGTCACCCCGTGGCGCACCAGCATCAAGGTGGTGACAGTGGTCTGGTCTGGCGACCAGGGTCGGAACCCGGTCTGGTTCACCGCTTGGGGCGGTGTGGTCACAGCCCGGACTCCAACGTCCGAACCAAGATCCGTTGGCACTCCTCACACCGCAGCACCTCATCAGTCGGCGCCTTGGCAATGGCGGCCAACTCCGAACTGTCCAGGGTCAGCATGCAGCCCCCGCATTGGCGACGATGCAACGCGGCTGCGCCGACTCCGCCCTTTTGCTCGCGCAGTCGGGTGTAGAGCGCCAGCAGATCCGCAGGCAGCCCGTCGACGGTGAGCGCGCGCTCCCGACGTACCTCATCTGCTTGGGACTTCATGGAGTTGCCCTGCTGATCGCGCGAGGCAGTCACCTGGGCAATCTCCTGATCGAGCGCGGCGGCCTCCCTCGCTGCCACCGTCAACTCACCTTGAGCGTCTTCGAGAGCGGCCATCACCTCGATCTCGGCATCTTCGAGATCGCTGATCCGACGTTCCAGCGACACGAGTTCCTGACTCATCCGCTCCAGATCTTTGGGATTGCTGATCAAGCCCTGGTCCATCCGGGTTCGGTCGCGCTCCCGGCGCGCCTTGACCTGCTCGACGTCGGCGTCGGCCTTCTCCTGCTCCGCGGTGAGGTCACTCACCCGCACCTGGAGGTCGCGCACTCGATTGTCGACCACCGCGCGTTGCCGAGCCAGATCCTGCAACTGGGCATGCTCGGGCAAGGTGCGAATACGGTGCTCAAGCGAGTCCAACTGGCTATCGAGCGTTTGCACATCGAGCAGTCGCAACTGAACGAACGGATCGGCTTTCACAAGACTCCTCGTCAGGCCCGAAAGGTCCACGGGTCGGTGTTGATGGTGCTGATCAGAACCTCCACCGTAGCGCCGAGTTGACCCCTTAGTCGCTCGGCCAACACCGGCAGCCACATGCTTTCGGCCGCCCAGTGCGCGATGTCGACTAGGGCCATGCCGCGGTGTTCTCGAAGTTCGGAGGCAGGGTGGTGTCGCAGGTCCGAGGTGAGGTAGACGTCAGCCCCCGCAGTTCGGGCGGTGTCGAGGAGGAAATCACCAGCGCCGCCGCACAGCGCGACGGTGCTGACCATCTGATCTGGGTCGCCCGCAACTCGGACCCCATGGGCTGTGGCCGGGCTCGTCCGCGCCACTAGTTCGGCAAAGGCGCGCAGCGTCAGCGGCGCGGTCAGAACGCCGATTCGCCCGCTGCCACGGCTCGAATGCGGCAGAGCAGCTAGTTCGATGACGTCATAGGCGGGTTCTTCATAGGGGTGCGCCAACCCCATCGCGGCCACGACCGCTGCCCGGCGGTGACGTGGGTAGACCACTTCGATCCGTTCTTCGGCAACTGAACTGATTTCGCCGACTGCTCCGATCGTGGGGTTCGCACCATCGAGAGGTCGAAATCGCCCAGTGCCGGGCGCGGAGAACGACGCGTGGTCATAGTCGCCCAACTGCCCGGCCCCGGCCTCAGCGAGAGCCCGACGAAGTCGATCTGCCGCCTCGACCGGCACAAACGTGATCAACGTGTCCATGGGGTCGACTGGGTCGGGCTGCAGCGGTCTGATGTCGAGGAGTCCCAGCGCCTGCGCGATTGCCTCGCTGACTCCGGACTCGGGCGCATCAGCATTGGTGTGCGCGGCAAACAGGGCAATGCTGTGAGTGATCAAGGTGTGGACCACGCGCCCCTTGGGGGTGTTGGCCGCGACCGAGGACGTGCCCTTGAGAAACAACGGGTGGTGGGTGATCACCAGATCGGCGGCGGCCTCGACCGCTTCGTCGGCGACGGCGAGCACTGGGTCAACAGCCAGCAGCACCCGTCGTACGACGGCGTCGGGATCGCCGCAGACCAATCCCACCCGATCCCAGTCATCGGCAAGGTGAGGTGGATACCACTGATCGAGCAGCGCAGTGAGTTCACCGAGAGTCGACATGGATCGCACCCTATCGGCGGCACCGGGCCATACAGCGGTTGTCATACTCCTGTGATGTTGCCGCGATGGCGGTGAGACGCGCGCGGAGCAGTCTTGGCTCATGCCCACCGGGCTGCTCACCAGACCGACTTCCTCAAGGGGACCACAATGAAGTTCAAAGTCCTAGCCATCGCCGCGCTCTGTGCCCTGACTGTGGGTTGCAGCAACGCCGATGCCAAGCCCGTCTCATCGAAGGCCGACGACTCCCAGACCTCCACGGTGGACGGCGACGCGCATGCCGCCGCCACCGATGGCTCGTCGGTCTACTTGGTGGAGTGTGTCGAGGACAACATCGTCAGCCAGCCGAAGTCGTTCGTGCTCAGTTGCGCAGACAGCAACCAAAGCCTGTCTGATCTGACCTGGAGTGACTGGGGAGCCGACCAGGCCACCGCCACTGGCATCGTCTCCACCAATAACTGCGAGCCGAGTTGTGCTGAAGGCACCGCTACCGAGCAGCGAGTCAAGGTCGTGGCGAGCAAGTTGGTCAAGGGAGAGGCCACGGCTACCTACACCGAACTCCACGTCACTGCGATCGATGGTGACAAGACCAACGGACTCGATGACGAGGTATTCACTCTCCCGGGCGTTGAACCGGCCGGTGACCTGGCTGACTAGCCGGCTGGAACCGCACCACAACCGTCCCACCGGAATCGTTGCCTAGCAGGATTTCTGCCCCGAGGAGTCCAGCTTGACCGGCCACGATGCGCAGCCCAAGGCCAGTCATCCGGTGGGCCACGTAGCCCGCGAACTTCCCCGGTTCGCGGGCTACGACTGTCTCTGGAAAGCCCGGCCCGTGATCGGACACGATCAGGTCCGCCCCCCTCAGACGTACGACGCACACGCCGCCCCCATGCCTGGCCACATTGGCCAGAAGGTTGTCCAGGATCCGGTCGATCCGTCGGGCTTCGCCGAGCACTGGAATCGGCTGATCGAGCTCCAACTCCGCCCGCACCTCGGGGTGCCGCTGCATCGCTGCGGTGACGAGTGCAGCCAGATCCACCGGGTCGGTGTCGATCGGCTCGGTGGCATCGATGCGGGCGATCTCGAGCAGGTCTTCGACCAATTTGCGGATGCGTGCGACCTGGGTGCGGACTAGGTCTTCGACCGTCCCCTCGGGCAACAGTTCGGCGGCGCTGACCAACGCGGTGACCGGCGTGCGCAGGTCATGGGCGACATTTCCCGTGAAGGCGCGTTCGGCCTCAAGCCGGGCCGCCAGAGCATCGGCCATCTGGTCGACAGATTTGGCCAACGAAGCAACTTCGTCATGACCACCGTCGGCGAGCCGGACCGGTGCTCCATCTGCGATCTGAGTCGATGCTGCTGCCGCCGTACGCAGCCGCCGGGACAGGCGCCCAGCGAGAATCCACCCCAGTAGTCCGGCCACCGTCGTGCTGCCCACCCCAGCCAGAAGCAGCGAGCGTCTCAGATCACTCTGCTGTTGCCGGATCCCGGCGCCTGATAGCGCCAACGTCATCGTGATGGTGTCGGAGACTTTGCGCCCGGCCCACATGGTCTGCCCGTCGTACCAGGTCGCCTCGCCGTGGCCGTGCAGATAGGAAATCAACTGGGCTGGCGCGGAGTCTGTGCCGACCGAGGAGCCGAACCGCAACCTGCCGTCGACCTCATAACCAGCGACCGCACCCGAGAGCCGATCAAGCGCCTGAGCACGCAGTTGCTCTCGATCGTCGATGCCAGCCTGGCGGTCGACGGTCACTCCCAGCAACAGCGCCACCAAGGCACCCAGGAGCGCCATCGCAGCGGCGATGCGGGTGCGCAGCGAGCGCCACCACGAAATCACCATCTAGCCACCAATTTGTAGCCTGCGCCCCTCACGGTGCTGACCACCTCGCTACCGAGCTTGGCGCGCAGGCGCTGCACGTTGACATCGACGACTCGCTCATCGCCCCACTCGGCACTCCCCCAGACGCGTTCGAGCAACTGTCGCCGCGAGAGCACCGCGCCGGGATGGTCCAAGAAGGCCACCAGCAGCCGAAACTCGGTTGCGCTCAAGGGCACATCCTCACCGTTGCGGGTGACGGTCATGCCGTCGCGATCCACCACGAGGTCGCCGATCCGCTCCTCGTGGGAGTCCTTAACTCGACCGCCTCGCCGTAGCACCGCCTGAATCCGCGCATGCAGGACCTCGCCGTCAAACGGCTTGGTCACGTAGTCGTCGGCACCGGCCTCTAGCCCAGCGATCTGGTCATAGGGCAGATCCCGGGCAGTCACCATGATCACCGGCGTCGAATCGTGCTGACGAAGCCGTCGCACCATCGTGATCCCGTCCATGCGCGGCATCATCACGTCGACCAGCAGCAGGTCGGGCGCATGCGAGGTCACCATGGCGAGGGCCTGCTCGCCGTCGCCGGCCACGACGACGTCGTAGCCAAATCGTTCAAGGACCAGTCGCGTCGTGACCTGAAGGTCCGGATCATCTTCAACCAGTTGGATCAACGTCACCGCGTCAGCGTAGGACGTCCCCAGGCCTAGACGCGCTTAGACATCGCCCTCGTAGGCATTCAGCCAGGCACCGCGCAGCACTCGTTCGAGAGGGGTGCAATCGGCCGGGTATGGACACGTCGAGATCGGCTCTCCGGTGATCCGCGCACGCTGCCCGGCCGCGGTGGCGGCAAACAGTTCCACTCGCGGAACTCTGATCTCGACCATGCACCCTCCCCCCAGACGTCGCAGGTGTGGCACGCACATGGCACGCGGCCCTCAACATGAAGGCCTCACCGCCTCTGACCTGCGGTTTGTCGGTGGGCGCAGCAGGGATCGAACCTGCGACCGCTGGTTTGTAAGACCAGTGCTCTACCGCTGAGCTATACGCCCGATGCACCGAGCACCTTAGCGAACCGATCGGCGAGTGCCGAACCCCTGGTAGGTGCAGGGCAAAAGTGAGTACGACCGCTGGCGTCTCGGGTCACCAGCGGTCGTACGAGCAGAATCTTGGATCAGAACCGACCGGTTGTCACGTCACGGAACGGATTTCGTCAGAAAAACAATGTTTCAGGGTCGAACTGTCTAGCCCAGCGCGCGAATTGCTGCGGCATGCGCACCCAAGTCACGCGCTTCACCGATCTCGTGGTGCATGGCCCAGGCGATCGTTCCGTCGCGCTTGATCAGGTACGACGACCGCCTGGCCGCCCCCAAAGCGGGATCGAAAACGTCGTAGTCAGACGCCACCGCCCCATGTGGCCAGAAGTCGCTCAACAGCGGGAAGAAGAGGGCATCGCGATCGGCGAACGCCCGCAGCGAGAAGGCCGGGTCACAACTGACCGCGACCAACGTCGACACCTCGGTCTCCACCTCACCGAGGTGGTCTCGAAACCCGGTCAGTTCTCCGGTGCACACCCCACTAAACGCGAAGGGGTAGAAGACCAGCAGCACCGCCTTGTCTTGCAAAGTCTGCGACAAGACGAACTTGGCGCGCGTGTGGTCGTGCAGAGTGAAGTCTGGCGCCAGACTTCCGATGGCCAAGCCCATCTCGATCTCGTTCCTACTCAGAGGGGTCGTTGAGGGTGCGTTTGAGGATCTTGCCGGTGGCGTTGCGGGGCAACTCCGCTAAGAACACCACATCTCGCGGGACCTTGTAGCGGGCGAGGTGGGCTCGCACATGGTCTTGCAGTGCGGACGCGTCGGCCTCCGCCCCCTCTTTGAGCACGACGAACGCGCGCAATCGCTGACCGAACTCCTCATCGGAGACTCCGATTGCGGCCGCCTCGACCACGTCAGGGTGGTCCGACAACACATGCTCGACCTCTTGTGGAAACACGTTCTCCCCGCCCGAGACGATCATGTCGTCATCGCGTCCCTCCACGAAGAGGCGACCATCGGCGTCGAATCGACCAACGTCGCCGGAACTCATCAAGCCGTCGATGCGGGTCTTGTCGCCTCCGCCGGTGTAGCCCTCAAACAGCATCGAGTTGCCGACAAAGATGCGACCGGCCGCCCCGTCTTCGACTTCCTGGTCGGCATCGTCGTACAACCGCACTGTGGTGCCGACCGGAGGGCGTCCCGCGCAGGTCGGCGCGGCCCGCAGGTCCTCAGGGGTGGCGATGCTGACCCAGGCCACCTCGGTCGAGCCATAGATGTTGTAGAGGTGGTCGCCGAACCGATCCATCCAAGCCAGGGCCAACTCACCTGGGAGGGCAGACCCGGAGGAAGCGACAACCCGGAGTCGGGTCAGGTCAGCGTCGTCGAGCACGTCGTTGGGCAACTGCAGGGTGCGCTGCAGCATGACCGGGATCACCGCCAGCGCATCGCAGCGCTGAGCCTGCAGCAATTCCAGCATCTCGGCCGGTTGGAACTTGCGGGTGACCACGACAGTGGACCCAAGCAACATGGCAATGCTCAGGTGTGCCCAACCCCAGGTGTGAAACAGCGGTGCCGCGATGTGGGTGCGCCCGCCATGGCGCAGCGGCATCCGCGACAGCAATGCCACCGCAGCAGAGATCTTGGAGTTGCCGCGTGGGGCGCCCTTGGGGGTCCCGGTGGTTCCCGAGGTCAAGATGATCGCCCGTCCCGGGCGGCTCGGGGCGGACAACGGAGTCCGCGAGCCAGATGCGACCAGAGACTCCAAGGTCACCCCGTCCCCCGGGTCTGCCTCGCACCACGCCAACACACGGTCCTGGGTCAAACCAGCCTGGGCGACCAGGTCTGCGAACTCCTGGTCGAAGACCACCACCGAAGGGCGCTCGCGCGAGATCACATCGGCCAACTGTGGGGCTGCGAAGGCGGTGTTGAGAAACAGCACGTCGGCACCGAGATTCATGGCACCCAAAGTCGCGTCGATCAAGCCGCGGTGATTGCGACACATCACCGCGACCGCATCGCCCTCGCTCACCCCCATCGAGGCAAACGCATGTGCTGTGGCGATGCCACGCTCGTCAATCTCGCGATAGGTGAGTTCGCCCAAGTCGTCGATCAGCCCGACGCTGTCGGGAAACCGTACGGCGGCCGCACGCATCCCACCGACCAGGCCGGTCCCCCACGTGCCGAGCACCCGGCCCAACGTCGCAAGGGTGAATGGACCGGTGAAGCGCACCACCCCGGCCTCGGCGAGCACCCGAAGCGCAGTAGCCGGATAACTGGCCGAAGCCAGCGAGGGAATGAGTCCCATGTGGTCGCTTAGCGGCCCTTGGGAGCGACCAACCTGGTCGCCGTCCACTCGGCGAGGGCGACCGTCGTGGTCGTCGACAGACCGGCAATCGGGGCTGCCTCGGCGACATCAGCAGCATCGACAGCCCCTGGACGCCCGACCTTCGGAGTGATCAGCCAGATCGCCCCACCGCCGACCAAGTCGGTCAGCGCATCGACGAGCGTGTCGACCAGATCCCCATCGCCGTCGCGCCACCACAACAGCACGGCATCAACGACATCGCCATAGTCACCGTCGACCAGATCAGCGTCGATCGCGTCCTCGATCTGAGCACGCACGCTGTCATCGACGTCCTCGTCCCACCCGAGTTCTTGGACGACCGATCCTGCCTTGAGCCCAAGCCGGGCTCCGGCCTGGTCGTTGCTGCTCACGCATGGCCTCCGTCTGTACGGCGAGGCCGACGGCCCCGGTTGCCGACCAAGTCTCAGTGGTGGCGACCCCATGCGCAACCCCACCAACTTCGCAGCATCACATCGACTCCCGAGATAGGGCGCAAACGCGGTCGAAGGAGGCGGGCAGACCGTCGTACGTGTGAGTAAGTTCTCCAGGCTTCGCGGAGATGTCAGGATTGGCCTCGTGACTGTCTCAGGAAGCCGCTCAGAATCCACTCGGTCTGTCATCCACGAGGGCCTGGCCACCCAGTTGCCGGACATCGATCCGGAGGAGACCAACGAGTGGTTGGAGTCCTTCGACCACTTGGTCGGCGATCGCGGCCGCGACCGCGCCCGCTATCTGATGCTCCGCCTCCTGGAGCGCGCTCGGGAGAAGAACGTCGGGGTGCCTGCGCTGCGCAGCACCGACTTCATCAACACGATTCCCCCTGAGCGCGAGCCGTGGTTCCCCGGCAACGAAGAGATCGAGCGCAAGGTGCGCCGGATGATCCGGTGGAACGCCGCCGTCATGGTCTCCGGTGCCAACCGCAAGGGTCTGGAGGTGGGTGGCCACATCGCTTCGTATGCCTCGGCAGCGAGCCTTTATGAGGTCGGCTACAACCACCACTTCCGCGGCAAGAACCACCCCGGCGGCGGCGATCAGGTGTTTTTCCAGGGCCATGCCGCTCCTGGTATTTATGCCCGCTCGTTCCTCGTCGGCCGACTCACCGAACAGCACCTGCGCCACTTCCGCCAGGAGGCTCAGCACGGTTTGGGCAACGGGCTGTCGTCGTACCCTCACCCGCGGTTGATGCCGGCGTTCTGGGAGTTCCCCACCGTCAGCATGGGATTGGGCGGGATCAACTCGATCTATCAAGCGCGGTTCAACCGCTATCTGCACAACCGCGGGATCAAGGACACCAGCCAGCAGCGGGTCTGGACCTTCCTCGGCGACGGCGAGATGGGCGAACCGGAGTCGCTCGGGGCGATCGGCCTAGCGGCTCGTGAAGAACTCGACAACCTGACCTTCGTGATCAACTGCAACCTCCAGCAGTTGGACGGTCCGGTGCGCGGCAACGGCAAGGTGATCCAAGAACTCGAAGCCTTCTTCCGAGGCGCGGGTTGGAACGTGATCAAGGTCGTCTGGGGCCGCGAATGGGATGCCCTGCTGGCCCGCGATGTCGACGGGGCTCTGGTCAACCGGATGAACACCACGCCAGATGGCCAGTTCCAGACCTACTCGGTCGAGTCCGGCGCCTACGTGCGCGAACACTTCTTCGGCGGCGATGATCGGCTGCGCAAGATGGTCGCGCACCTCTCAGATGAAGACATCGAGCGGCTGCCCCGCGGTGGCCACGACTACCGCAAGGTCTACGCCGCCTTCGACGCCGCGACCAAGCACGTGGGCCAGCCGACCGTGATCTTGGCCCACACCATCAAGGGGTGGACGTTGGAGGCGCTTGAGGGCCGCAACGCCACCCACCAGATGAAGAAGCTCACCCCCGACGACGTCAAGGCGTTCCGCGACCGGATCTCCATCCCGATCTCCGACAAGGAGATCGATGCGTCGTATGAGACCACTGGGGCACCGCCGTTCTTCCACCCCGGCATGGACTCCCCCGAGATCCGCTACATGCTCGATCGGCGTCAAGAACTTGGCGGCTGGGTGCCGGAGCGTCGAGTCGCGCCCAAGATGCTCAAACTTCCTGGTGACGCCATCTATAGCGAACTCAAGCAGGGCACCGGCAAGACGAAGGTGGCCACGACCATGGCCGCCGTGCGCCTGCTGAAGGACTGGCTCAAGGATCCCGAGATCGGCAAGCGGATCGTGCCCATCGCACCCGATGAGTTCCGCACCTTCGGCATGGACTCAATGTTTTCGGTCCAGAAGATCTACAACCCGTCGGGTCAGCATTATGAATCGGTGGACCGCAAACTGCTGATGGCCTGGAAGGAATCTCCCCAGGGCCAATTGCTCCACGAGGGCATCTCTGAGGCCGGCTCGATGGCGTCGGCGATTGCGGCGGGTTCGTCGTACGCCACACACGGCGAGCCGATGATTCCGTTCTACATCTTCTATTCGATGTTTGGATTCCAGCGCACCGGCGACTCCGCGTGGGCGATGGCCGACCAATTGGCTCGCGGGTTCCTGATCGGCGCCACCGCCGGACGCACCACTCTGACCGGCGAAGGCCTGCAGCACGCTGATGGCCACTCCCCGTTGCTCGCCTCGACCAACCCGGCTGTGATCCACTACGACCCGGCTTTTGCCTACGAGGTGGCACACGTGATGCGCAGCGGATTGGAGCGGATGTACGGCGCCACGGAGGCCCACCCACACGGCGAAGACGTGATCTTCTACCTCACCGTCTACAACGAACCGGTCGACCAACCGGCCGAACCCGACAACGTGGACGTCGAGGGCATCCTGCGCGGCATTCACCACATCGCTACCCCGCCCGAAGGTGCTGATGACCGCCCACGGGCACAGTTGCTCGCCTCCGGGGTGGGTTTTCCCTGGATTGCCGAGGCGCAGCGCATGCTGGCCGATGACTGGGGTGTGGCTGCGGACACGTGGTCGGTGACGTCGTGGAACGAACTGGCCCGCGACGCGCTCGCCTGTGAGGAGCACGCTCTCCTCAACCCCAGCGACGAACCTCGCCGCCCGTTTGTGACCGACAAACTCAAGGAAGCCCCTGGTCCGTTCGTGGCGGTATCGGATTACATGAGCGCCGTACCGCTGCAGATTGCGCGGTGGGTCCCCGGCGACTTCCGGGTGCTCGGCGCCGACGGCTTCGGCCTCGCCGACACCCGTCCGGCAGCGCGCCGCTACTTCCATATCGACGCCCCATCGGTGGTAGTGGCCACCCTGGCAGCCCTCGCCGACCGCGGCGAAATCGACCGCAGCGTGGTCCAGCAAGCCTTCGACCGCTACCGCATCGACGACCCCACCGCCGTCTCCGGCGTACAACAAGAAGGAGCCGACGCCTAACCCCGCCGAGTAGGGGCTTACCACCCGCCGAGTAGGGGGTTATCGCCCGCCCAGTAGGGGGTTACCACCCGCCCAGTAGGGGGGTTATCGCCTGCATGGCATGCCAGATCAACCAGCTCAACCTTCGTTGGTTGAACCAGCAGGCGACGCGATTCTGTGACGCAATCAGAGTTCCGCAGTTCCCAACGACAAGATGCCCCTACTCAGCTCGCGATAAGCCCCTACTCGGCGGGCGATAAGCCCCTATTCGGCCCGCGATAAGCCCCTATTCGGCGGTTAGCGGGAGGCGATTTTGCGTAGCACAGGGGTCTGGGGGAAGGCGCCGGCGCGTTCGCGGACCCGCGGGGCCAGTGGTCCGTTGGCCAGGAGGTCACGCCAGCCGTGCTGGTCGTGCAGCGCGGGTTCGGTGGTGCTGATGAAAGCATCGAGGATCTCGACGAAGCGCTCGGGGTGATCCTTGTGCGGGAAGTGGCCGCTTCGCGGGATCAGTTCCACATCGGCTCCCGGCATCAATTCACGCGCGATCTGGGCATGCGAGGGCGGGATGACCAGGTCTTCTTCGCCCCAGATGAGGCAGAGCGGCATTGCCTCGGTCAGGTACGCCCGGTCGGCCATGGTGATGATCTGGCCCTTCCAGTCGATGCACGCCTTCACTACGTGTGCAATCGCTGCCCGTGCAGCCGGATCCTTGAAGGAGTCAAAGATCTTCGCCACCTCATCGAGGTCGCGCAGGAACCAGAGCCCGGTCTTGGAGAGTCCGTTGAGCAGACCCGTCCCGACCTGTCGTACGACGGGCACGGTGGCCGCCGCCGCAACCTGCTGGAATCCCGGAAGCGTCACAGCCCGCAGCAAAGGCGTGACTTCCGGACCGATCCCACCGGGGGCCACCAGCACCAACCGGTCGGTGCGCTCGGGGAACTGATAGGCAAACTGCATCGCGACCCCGCCACCGAGGCTGTGGCCAACGACGGTGGCCGACTCGATGCCCAGCACGGATAGCAGGTCACGCATCCCGTTGGCATATCCGCCCACGGAGTAGTCCGCCCGCGGCTTGTCTGACTCCCCGTGCCCGAGCAGATCGGGTGCAATCACGGTGTAGCGCTGCGCCAACTGCTCGATGACTGGGTCCCAGGTGCGGTGGTCGCAGCCCAAACCGTGCAACAACAACAGAGCCGGGCCCGACCCAGCCATGACATAGGCGCGTTGGTGGCCGTGGATCGTGACCCGCTGCACTGCTGGACGTGCTGCCATGCCCACCTCCTGCTCTGTTACCGGCCAGTTAACCATGAGTCTCGCTAGTCTCCCGGGCGTGGGGCCCTCCAAATCGGTGACGCATCGTCTGCAGCAGTCTGTGGGTCAGTTGAGCACGACTGCGATGGCGCGAATCGAGCGGGAGATGTCGTGGTTCGCCGATCTGGGCGCCCAGGAGCGGGCCTGGATCGGACAGGTGGTCTCCAACGGTGTGCGCAGTTTTGCCGATTGGTACGCCGCGAACGAACGCAACTCCCCCAAGGTCATGCACGACGTCTTCGGCGCTGCGCCGCGGGCCTTCGCCGGCCAGATCAGTCTGGCTCGCACCGTGGCGATGGTGCGCCTTGCCGTGGCTGTCGTCGAGGAGAACCTCGTTGAGGTGCTCGGCCCCGACGATGCCCCCGAGGCGATTGCCGCGGTGACCCGCTATGGCCGCGAGGTCGGGTTCGCGATTGCGGAGGTCTACGCGCGGGCGGCCGAGCAGCGTGGCGCCTGGGATGCCCGATTGGAGGCACTAGTTGTCGATTCGGTGCTCCGCGGAGACACAGATGGGGCGGTGGAATCGCGCGCAAGTGCGTTGGGCTGGGACCCGCGCAGTCGCATTGCCACGATCGTCGGGTCGGCGCCGACCAACGTTGCGAATCCGGTGGACCTTCTGCGTGACATTGCCCATGCCAGCGGTCTACATGCACTTTGTGCGATTCAGGGCCATCGCGTCGTGATCCTCCTTGGCGGCAAGAACCCCTCACCACCGCCTGCGATGGTCGAGGTGCTTGGGCCGCATCCGGCCGTGTTAGGACCGGTGGTCGACACCCTTGCCGACGTACGACGGTCTGCGGCCGCGGCCCTCTCGGGATATCTGGCCTGTGCGGGGTGGGCCGACGTACCCCCTCTGGTGGAGGCCGAGGCGCTCTTGCCCGAGCGAGCGCTCTCTGGTGATGCCGACGCTATTGAACAGTTGGTCACCGATATCTATCGGCCACTCCTCGACGCCGGGTCGGCGATTCTGGAGACCACGCAGACCTACTTGGACGCGGGCGGGTCCTTGGAGGCGACTGCGCGGGCGCTGTTTGTGCATGCCAACACGGTGCGTTATCGCCTTCGTCGAGCCGCCGAAGTGACCGCGCTGCAGCCCATGGATCCACGAGACGGCTACACCTTGCGGATCGCACTCACCCTCGGACGCCTAGCAGCCTCGACCAGCTTGTTGTAGGAATGCTACAAATCAACCCATGGGTATTGGTGCATGGCGGAGACGCGCTCACCCCACTTCGACGGGCAGGCTTGGGGGGTGCTGATCATCGTCGCCCCCGGCCAGGGGGCCCAGACCCCAGGATTTCTTGAGCCGTGGCTTGAGGACCCTGCGTTTGCCCAGCGGCTCAACTGGCTCGGCACTGTCGCTGGCCTGGATCTGGCGTTCTACGGAACCAAGGCCGACGCCGACACCATTCGCGACACCGCCGTAGCCCAACCATTGCTGGTCGGCGCTGGCCTAGTCGCGGCGCTGGCGCTGTTTCCACACCCTGCTGACGCCTTCGGCCGAATCGGTGCCGTGGCCGGTCACAGTGTTGGCGAGTTGACCGCCGCCGCCGGTGCCCGAGCCATCTCAGCCGAGCAGGCCATGGTGCTCGTGCGCGAGCGCGGCAAGGCGATGGCCCAAGCGGCCACAGTCACCCCCACCGGCATGACTGCCGTGCTCGGTGGCAACCGCGACGAGGTGCTGGCGGCCCTCGAAGAGCATGGCCTCACGCCAGCCAACATCAATGCGCCGGGACAGATCGTGGCTGCGGGCACCAAGGAGCAGTTGGCGGCTCTGGCGGCAGCTCCCCCGGCCAAGGCGCGCCTGATGCCGTTGCAGGTGGCAGGGGCCTTCCATACCGAGCACATGCGTCCGGCCGTCGACGTCATGGGCACTCTCGCGATGGGAGTCTCGACTCACGACCCCCGTACCCCTGTGATCTCGAACGCCGACGGCCTGGTCGTCCAAGATGGGCGCGAGGTGGTCCGCCGGATCGTCAAGCAGGTGGCTCGGCCGGTTCGTTGGGATCTGTGCCTGCAGACCATGACCGATCTCGGCGTCACTGGGATCTTGGAGATGCCCCCGGCCGGGACTCTGACCGGGATTGCCAAGCGCGCGCTGCCAGGGGTGGAGACATTTGCACTGAAGACTCCCGATCAACTCGACGACGCACGAGCCTTCTGTGACCGCCATGGTTCGCCATCGGTGACCGACACCTCCCCCACCTGGCGGTTGCTGGTCTCGCCGGCCAAGGGCACCTTCATCCGCGACGAGGTCAGCGACAGTCTGACCCCTGGGATGCAGATCGGTCGAGTGCGCAGCCTGCGAGAGGAGACTGCCGTGTTGGCGCCGCACGGCGGAACTGTGCTGGAGTGGTTGGCAGAAGACGGAGACCTGGTCTCACCCGGCCAACCCCTGCTGCGGCTCTATCCCGATGAGGTGTTCCTGTGACCGCCACCACCACCGGCACCGCCATCTTGGGTGTCGGCGCCTACCGCGGCAGTCGGGCGATCCCCAACTCCGAGATCATCGACAAGATCGACTCCTCTGATGAGTGGATCCGGACCCGATCCGGGATCGTCGAGCGGCGCTGGGCTACCGCTGAGGAGACTGTCGAACTCATGGCGCTGAACGCCTCTCAGGAGGCAATTGAGCGCTCCGGGGTCGAGGCCGACCAGATCGGCTTGGTCATCGTGGCCACAGTGACGCACATGCTGCAGACCCCTTCGTTGGCCACGATGGTTGCGCATAAAGTGGGCGCCACCGATGCGGCTGCGTTCGACATCTCGGCGGCCTGCGCTGGCTTCTGCCATGGACTGGCGTTGGCGCGCGATGCGATCAAGGCTGGGTCAACGACGTACGCCTTGGTGATCGGGGTAGAGCGTCTGTCTGACTTGACCGATCCATATGACCGCGGCACTGCGTTCATCTTCGCCGACGGCGCCGGTGCTGCGGTGATCGGTCCGAGCGACATCGAAGGCATTGGTCCGGTGGTGTGGGGCAGTGACGGCGGCAACTACGACCTGATCCGGCAAAAAGAGGACTGGTTGGAGATCATCGGCTCGGAGAATCCCGGGATGCCGCACATCATCATGGAGGGCAATTCGGTCTTCCGCTGGGCGGTCTACACCATGGCCAAGGTGGCGCAGCAGACGCTGGAGAAGACCGGGATCACTGCCGATGAACTCGATGTCTTCATCCCCCACCAGGCCAACATGCGCATTGTCGACGCGCTGGCGAGGGCAGCCAAACTCCCTGACAAGGTCCAAGTCGCCGACGACATCACCCACATGGGCAATACCTCGGCAGCCAGTGTCCCCCTCGCCATGCACGCGATGCTCGCCGATGGGCGAGCCAAGTCTGGCGATACCGCTCTGCTGATTGCCTTTGGGGCTGGGCTCGCCTACGCCGCACAGGTCGTCACCATCCCCTGAGTTTCCGCACCACCCGCAAAGGAAAGGAAGGCCAATGGCCACCACTGAAGAGATTCGCTCCGTTCTGGCCAGCATCGTCGAAGAGGTCACCGGCATCCCCGCCGACGACGTGCAGTTGGAGAAGTCGTTCGTTGACGATCTCGACGTTGACTCGCTCAGCATGGTCGAAGTGGTCGTCGAGGCCGAGGACCGGTTCGGCGTGAGCATCCCCGACTCCGAGGTCAAGAACCTCAAGACGGTCGGCGACGCTGTGTCGTTCATCGAGAACGCCGGCGCCTAGATCCCATGACGACTCGTGTGCTCGTGACCGGGCTCGGTGCGACGACCCCTGTGGGTGGCGACGTGGCCGACACGTGGGCTGCCCTCGTGGGGGGCACCTCAGGTGTCGCCCGGCTCGAGCACCCCTGGGTCGAACAACTGCCCACTCAGATCGGCGCCCCTGTGGCCGTCGAACCCCTGGAGACCCTAGATCGGGTGAAGGCTCGCCGACTCGATCGCAGCGGCCAACTCGCTCTCGTCGCTGCATTGGAGGCATGGGCCGACTCTGGACTAGACGAAGCCGACATTGACCCAGAACGACTAGCCGTCGCCGTGGCCTCCGGCATTGGCGGGGTGACCACGCTTTTGTCGAACTACGACAATCTGGTCAATTCCGGTCCTCGCCGCGTTTCGCCCTTGGCGATTCCGATGCTGATGCCGAACGGACCAGCAGCGGCCGTCGGTCTGCAGATTGGCGCCAAGGCCGGGGTGCACACCCCAGTCTCCGCCTGTGCCTCGGGCAATGAGGCGATCGCACTCGGCATCGACCTGATTCGCCTGGGTCGTGCCGACGTCGTTGTCTGTGGCGGTACCGAAGCAGCGATCCACGCTCTGCCAATGGCGGCGTTTGGGCAGATGATGGCCTTGTCGCGGCGCAATGACGAACCCACTCGTGCCTCACGTCCGTGGGACAAAGGCCGCGACGGCTTCGTGCTCGGCGAGGGTGCCGGCGTGATCGTGCTCGAGTCCGAAGCCCATGCGACCGCCCGCGGCGCCAAGGTGTACGCCGAGGCGGCCGGCGCCGGTGTGACCGCTGACTCCCACGACATTGCTCAACCAGACCCGGCCGGGCTGGGCGCCACCCGCGCCATGAAGATTGCGCTGCGCGAGGCTGGCTTGAGCAGCAGCGACATTGCGCATATCAACGCTCATGCCACCTCCACTCCCCAGGGAGATGTGGCTGAGGCAGGAGCGATCAAAAACGCACTCGACGGCAACACCGATGGCGTGATCCTCACCTCAACCAAGTCGATGACCGGTCACTTGTTGGGCGCCGCCGGAGCAGTTGAGGCGATTGCCTCGGTTTTGTCGTTGCACCATCGCGTCGTACCACCCACGATCAACCTCGAAGATCCCGAAGAAATCGGGATGGACGTCGCCACCAGTGCGCGCACGCTTCGAGACGGGCAGATTGCCGCGCTGAACAATTCATTCGGATTCGGTGGCCACAACGTCGCCGTTGCCTTCAGGAGTGTGTGATGACGGCGACTGCCGAACCAGAGGTTGCGGTCGACCCGCGCCACCCCAGCGTCCGTTTGGCGGCGCTATTTGACGAAGGCACCTTGGAGTGGCTGCACGCCCCTGACCGATCCGGGATGGCTTCGGCGATCGGGCGCACCCACGGCAAGAGCGTGGTCGCCTTCTGCTCCGACCCCACGGTGATGGGCGGGGCCATGGGCGTCGACGGATGTCGCGTCATCGTGGACGCCTATCAACGAGCACTCACCGACCGAGTGCCGATCATTGGGGTCTGGCACTCCGGTGGCGCCCGCCTAGGTGAAGGTGTGCTGTCGTTGCACGCAGTCGGCGAGATCTTCTACGCCATGACGCGTGCCTCTGGACTGGTGCCGCAGATTTCTGTGGTGCTAGGCCCGGCCGCAGGCGGGGCCGCCTATGGGCCAGCCCTGACCGACATCGTGGTGCTCGGCCCTGAGGGCCGGATCTTCGTGACTGGACCCGATGTGGTCCGGTCGGTCACCGGTGAGGACGTCGACATGGCCCGACTCGGCGGGCCCGAACCCCACGGACGACGCTCCGGAGTCGTGCACGTGCTCACCGAGTCGGAGCAAGAAGCCCTAGACCGCACTCGTGCCTTGGCTCACTTGCTGGGCTCGCAAGGCAGCCTTGATGCCTCGGCGATCGACGATGTGGATCTGGCCGCGTTTTTGCCGGAGTCACGCAAGCGCGCCTACGACGTACACCCATTGGTTGAGGCGGTGCTGGATGCCGACACCGTGCAGGAGTTGCACGCCAAGTGGGCTCCCAACATCGTCACCTCACTGGGGCGCTTCGGTGGGCGCACCGTGGGCGTGATCGCCAACAACCCCCTGCGTCTTGGCGGCTGTCTGGACTCTGCGAGCGCTGAAAAGGCCGCGCGGTTCGTCCGGATGTGTGACTCGTTCGGGTTGCCGCTGATCGTTTTGGTCGACGTCCCCGGCTATCTGCCGGGGGTGGGCCAGGAGTGGGACGGCGTTGTGCGCCGCGGCGCCAAACTGCTGCATGCCTTCGGCGAAGCGGTTGTGCCCAGCGTCACTGTGGTGACCCGCAAGACCTACGGCGGTGCCTACATCGCCATGAACGCCCGCTCGATGGGAGCCACCAAGGTGCTGGCATGGCCAGGGGCAGAAGTCGCGGTGATGGGCGCCGTAGCGGCCATCCGAATCCTGCATCGTCGCCGGTTGGCTGAAGTGTCTGCCGATGTGCGCCCGCAGGTTGAGGCCGAACTCGCCGAGGAGCATGAGCGCTTGGCTGGCGGCATCGACAAGGCGGTTGAGATCGGCGTGGTCGATGAGGTGGTCGAGCCCAGCGCGACTCGTTCAGCGATCGCAGCAGCGATCAACGGGTGTGGACTGCAGATGCGGGGCTACCACGGCAACATTCCGCTCTAGCACCCGACTTTGTGGGGTTAGACCACCTGGTGGAGCCACTTCACGGGCGCGCCGTCTCCGGCGTACCTGAAGGGTTCGAGTTCGTCGTCCCATGGCTTGCCGAGCAACTTGTCGATCTCCGCGACCAGCGAGGTGTCGCCCAGGGCTGCCTTGACGACGGCGGTCTTGAGTCGATCTTCGGGGATCAGGATGTCGCCGTGGATGCCGGTGACTGCTTGAAAGATGCCCAGCGACGGGGTGTAGGAGTAGCGGATGCCTTCGGTGTGCGCCGTCTTGTCTTCGGTCACCTCGAAACGCAGCCGCTCCCATCCGCGCATGGCCGACGCCAGGGCGGCTGCGGTGCCTGAGTCACCGCTCCAGGAGTACTCGGTGCGCCAGGTGCCCGGCTGAGCCGGTTGAGCGGTCCAGTGCAGTGTCACGGGCATGCCGAGGATGTTGGCCAGCGCAGACTCGATGTGCGGCAACAATGCAGCGGCCGAGGAGTGCACATACAGCACACCTCGGGTGGGGTGAACAGTCACGATGACCTCCTCATCCGGCCGGCGTCGAGGCGACGCCTTCCCCAGCGGCCTCGTGTGTGCTGGATGAGTTCGGCAGTGACTTTTTGTCTGCAGTTATCTGTGACGCCTGCGAAGACGTAGTGCCATTGTGGGCGAAGTGAGGCCTGTGAACAAGTGAGACACGAGTTGCTGTGGGGACGGTCGGTGTCGTCGTACTGCGGAAAGGGCCGATTCGACCGTCGATAAGCCCCTATTCGGCCCGCCTAAGCCCCTACTCGGCCTGCGATAAGCCCCTATTCGGCGGAGAAGAGGGTGGTGAGTACTTCGTTGGCCAGGGCCATGCCGCCGAGGTGGCTTTCGCCGTCGATCAGGCTGAGCGTGGCGTTGGGGAGGCGGTCGACCACATGTTGGCCGTGGACGAAGGGCACGATGTGGTCTTTGTTGCCGTGCCACCAGTGGACCGGCACGGTGACCTCGCTCAGATCAAAGCCCCAGTGGCGGGTGAAGAGCACGGCATCCGAGATCGGGGCGGTGAACTGCCGTTTGGTACCCCCGACCAGGTCCTCGACAAACATGGCTCGAAACTCCGGTCGCTGTAGCAGTTCGCGGTCGCCTCGGGGTTGGAAGGCGGCATAAGTGTCGATCACTGGCCCAGCGACCGGGCGGAGCAGCCTGATCGCGGCACTGACCCCCACTCCGAGCGGCACCCGGAAGGCTTCCAACGGCGCGCGCAATGTGTGGGCGAGCCCGATCAAGCCCGTGTTGATCGCATCGAGGCCGACTGTGGGGGCCACTCCCCCGAGCACCCCGACGGAGTGGACCCGATCTGGCATGGCGGCACCGGCAGCCAGTGCGTAGGGGCCCCCGCCGGAGAGTCCGACCGTGCGCATGGTGTCGATCGACAAGACGTCGGCAACGATCCGCAGATCGTCGGTCCAGTCGAGGATGTCGGCATAGAGGTGGGGGGTCGAGACCCCGACACCGGGTCGATCCAGACCAATGATGCGCAGATCATTCTCCGCCGCATAGGCCCGGGCCTCGACTGGAATCTGGCGCCGGGCACCCGGGGTGCCGTGCATCCAGATCACCGCCCGCCCCCGCGGGGTGCCGAACTCAGCGAATCCCAGACGCCGCCCGTCGCGCACCGCGACGGTGCCTTCGAGGCGAGGTCGGTCCAATCGCACCCGGCGATTCTGACACGCAGTCATGCATCCCCCGGCCATGGGGTGAGCGCGCTCACCGTGCGTCCGACACAATGACCCCTATGGATTGGTTGCTCTTGGGCGTCGCCCTGCTCCTTGTGGGCCTGTGCGGCGTCTTCGGTGCAGCCGAATACTCGCTCGTCACCGTCGACCGGGCAGCCGTCGACCGAGATGCCTCCGCTGGCGATCCGACTGCCCAAGGCGTGCAGTCTGCGCTGCGCACGCTGTCGACCCAATTGTCTTCAGCCCAGATCGGAATCACGCTGACCAACTTGGGCATCGGGTTCCTCGCTGAACCGGCTATCGCGCACCTGCTGCGCACCCCCCTGGCTGCGCTTGGGGTGCCAGCATCACTGGTGCCCGGCGTGGCAGTCGCCACCGGTCTGGTTCTGGCGACGCTGGTCACGATGCTGCTCGGCGAACTGGTTCCCAAGAAGATCGCCTTGGCCGCTCCCATGCCGACTGCCCGACTGCTGCAGGGCTTCCAACGAATGTTCACTGCCGTCCTGCGACCGATCATCTCGGTGCTCAATGGTTCGGCCAATGCCGTGGTCCGCGCATTGGGGATGGAACCCAAGGAAGAACTCCGCTCGGCACGCTCCTCCGACGAACTGGCCTCGCTGGCCGGTCGTTCGGCATCCGAGGGCAAACTCGACACCAATACCGCCGAACTGGTCCAGCGATCCGTGGCTTTCGGCCCCCGCACCGCGGGTGAAATCATGACCCCTCGGGTGCGCATGGAGAGTGTCGATTTCGACGCTCCGGTGACCGAGATCATCACCTTGGCTGCCGAAACCGGCCGCTCCAAATTCCCCGTGATCAAGGGGAGCACCGACACGGTGGTCGGCGCGGTGCACGTCAAGCAGGCGGTCGCAGTTCCACGCGGCGAACGGTCCGCGACCCTGGTCCGCGAGGTGATGCTGGACCCGATCGTGGTGCCTGAGTCGCTCCGTCTCGACCCTCTTCTGCAGTTGCTGCGCAGCGGCGGATTCCAGTTGGCCGTCGTCTCCGATGAGTACGGCGGCACCGCTGGTGTGGTGACTTTGGAAGACGTGGTGGAAGAGATCGTCGGGGAGATCTCCGACGAGCACGATCCCACCCGAGCCAGATCGCGCCAGCGACGCGACGGATCCTGGGTGGTCTCTGGATTGCTCCGGCCAGACGAAGTCGAGGCCCAGACCGGACTCGACCTCCCCGAAGACGATGACTACGACACCATCGCCGGTCTCCTAATCAAACTGTTGGGCCGCATCCCGCAACGTGGGGATGTGGTCACGGTCCCCCTTCTCAAGGATCTCAGCGAAGACGACGATGACGAATTGCCCGACGAGTTCGCCGAACTGACCGTGCTCGCGATGGAGGGCCTGCGCGTCGACCGCATCTCGGTTCGTAGGGTGACCGGCGGTGAGTCGTCATGAGCACTGCCACTGCGCTCTGGATCGGGCTCTTCCTCTTGATGGCGAATGCCTTCTTTGTGGCCGGTGAGTTCGCGCTGGTTGCGGCTCGTCGTACGAAGATGGAGCCGAAGGCAGCCGCCGGATCGACGCTGGCGCGGTCAGCGCTGAGTGCCATGGAGAACGTTTCCACCGTTATGGCTGCGGTCCAATTGGGGATCACGCTCGCGTCAGTGGGCCTAGGCGCCGTCGCCGAACCTGCGCTGGCGGGCCTATTCGAACCGCTCCTGCATGCCCTGCACATTCCGCCCAACTGGCTGCATCCGATCGCCTTCACCTGCGCAATGGCGATCGTGGTGTTCCTGCACGTAGTGATGGGCGAAATGGTGCCCAAGAACATCGCCCTCGCCGGTCCCGAACGTGCCGCACTGGCCCTGGGTGCGCCGATGATGTTCTTCGTCGCGATGTTCAAGCCACTGATCTGGCTGCTCAATGCCGTTGCCGATGCCACGCTGCGACTGTTCGGGCTCACCCCCACCAGCGCGGTGGCCTCCACCTTCACCAAGGAGGAGGTCGAGGCGCTGGTCAACGAGTCGCGAGATGAGGGCTTGCTCGCCGAGGGGGAATACGAACGCTTGTCCGGCGCCCTTGGCTTCACCTCACGTCAAGTCGCGTCCGTGACCTTGCCGTTGAACGCCCTGCAGACTGTCGAACGAGGCGCGCGCGTTCACGAGATCGAAGCGATCTGCGCCGAGACCGGCTTCTCACGGTTCCCCGTCGCTGACGGCGAAGATCTGATCGGCTACCTGCACATCAAGGATGTGCTCAGCAACGACTCTCAGGGGCGCGCCCGGGTGATTGAGAACAAATGGATCCGGCCGTTTGCCAACGTGCGGGCCAGCGACACCCTGCAGACCGCACTCACGGTGATTCAGGCCAAGGGCTCGCACATGGCTCGGGTCGTGGATGACCAGGGTGTGGTGGTCGGGATCGCCACGCTCGAGGATGTGATCGAGGAGTTGGTCGGCGAGATTCGCGACGCCGCTCACACCGAGCAGGACAGTGCCGAGGTCTGACCTACAACGTCAGGCTATTGGCTGCATCGCGCCACCGCCAGCGCTTGGTGATTGCCCGGGATTCACCGGGATTGATAGTCGGCAGTTCGCGCCACACAGCAGAGTTGTCGAGGTCGACCTGGATCTCCAAGAGTCCGCTGCCCTCGCGCTCAATCCGGGTTGGCCCTAGCCGTTGCAGCATGGCGATCGAGGCAGGGTTCTCCGCAAGTACTTCGGTGAGCAGGTGGGTCACTCCGATCGGGCGCTGGCGTACCAGCTCAGCAAGGAGCGCAGTGGCCACTCCCCTGCCATGCCAATCGTCTTTGACGGTGACGGCCACGTCAGCGGTGTCGGGGGCCTCGTCGTACCTGACGATGCGCCCCACTCCGACGGGGTCGAATCGCTTGTCTTCGACGTCCTCGGCAAAGAGCACCAGCGCGATGTGGTCGATGCCGTCGACATCGTCAACGAGACGATCCAACATCGCTGGAGTGAGCCGATCAACCGCTGCCAAGAATCGCAGCCGTCGCGATTTGGGCGACAGGTCAACATAGGCCTCGGCCAAGAGTTCGCGATCGGTCGGCAGCAGCGGCCAGAACACTGCTGCGGTGCCATCACGCAGGACTACCTGCTCGATGATGCTCACCTCCTGACTCCAGAGTAACTACTGGCTGGAACCTCGTTGGTGGCCATCGTTGTGGCGTTTGTCCTATTTCAGGACTCTGGCCTCAGGACAGACCAGCGACAGGATCGCTGCGGCGGCGGCTTCGGCCTCTCCTCGCACCCCGTCGAAACCTGCTGCAGAGCGAGCCACAGTGGCACAGGCATGACTGACCTCACGCGGGCGAACTTGCGCGGCCACCGCGTTGTCGATGAGTGCCAGCGCCAGATGCCCTTGACTGAGAGGGGCGAGTTCCAGTTCGGCACCCGGCTGATAGCGAACTCGGAGCACAACCGCGACCGGCATAGCGGCACCCTCGTGGGCGGACAGGTCGCGGGCAGTCGGACGCTCCCGCCCACTGCCGGTGCGGATGGAGAGTCGACGAGGGTACGGCGCCACAAGTCCTTGGGACGTCACCACGGCGTACTCATCGGACAAATAGGAGCACCCTGCCTGCAGCAGCGCCCGGACCAGCGTGGTCTTGCCGGCGAAACTCCGTCCCGGGATCATCACTGCCCCGCAGGGGGTACCGACCACGCCTGCGTGGACGAAGACCGCCTCCGGGGACAACTCGGCGATGCCCATGCCGATGCCGCTCTCGATGAGGTGATCGAGCTCGTCAGAGTCGGACGTGGTCCACTCGCCGCCGCCTGTGCCAGTTGAAGAAAACGTATAGTCCCCGCCCTCGCCGGTGATCCGACCTGCCCACCTCGGCGCCGCCGAATCGCTCTGGCCAGCCGGACCGACCGCCGCGCCAGGCGGCAACAGGCCCAGCAGGTACTCGCGCCAATCGCGGGTCGGCGGCAGCCCCGACCAGGTGAGCTTGGCAGCCACTCCGTGCGAGGCGAAGGCGAGAGTGTTCGTCATGTTCTCAGGCACAGGTCAAGTCTGGCGCGCCCAAAACAGAAGTGCCCGGAGTGGCGCCTCGGGGTGAGCGCGCACTCCGGGACATCTGTCCCCCGAAGATCAGGTGCGCCCCGTGCTGGGGGTGGCCACGCTGTTAGTGGGAGGCGAAGTGCTCGCGGGGGGTGCGGGCGGCGGGGCAACCGGTTGCGCAACCCATCCGCTCCCTGCGGCCGCTGCTGCCGGGGCAGCGATGGTGACCATCGCCAGTCCTGCTCCCACCGCGGCCTTGGTCAGCATCGCACGGCGCGTTGGGGCCGACTCCGGAGCCACCAGCAGGCCAGCCGCGGCCAGGCCGTTGAGCTGCATCTGGGTCACCGCAGGCGACAGACCGGTTGCTGAAGCGATCTCCGACGTGGTTCGCCCGACAGCCGCGGCAAAGACGGCTTGGGTGTCGTCTTGAAGGCAGTGCACCTTCCCACTGGTGAGGTCATAGACGACGACCGAGTCATCCAGGGTCTCGATGCTGAGCTGGTCAGCCAGGGTCCAGGTGTGAGTCACGAGCTCTCCTCCGTGAAGCGTGGATGCCCCGGAAACCCGAAGCCAAGGACAATCGTGACGTCGCTTCGCCTTCTGCGCATGTCGTCTCTTTTGGGGACAAGATCCACCTAAATCGGACACCGCGGGGCAACTTTTGCCAGCTCAATCGGGCTGGACCACTAGCTCGATCAGGTTTGCGCAGACCCGGTTCTGACCTACGGTGACCCAATGCCCATGCTCAAAGTGCTACGACGTGTGCTGGTTCCGATGGCTGCGCTGACGGTGGCTGCGACACTTGCAGGCACCCCCGCCCCGCCGTACGACGGCGAGTTGGCTACGGGAATGCCGCCGATCAACACAGCGAAGGTCTACCGCTGGGGCAACGCTGCCTGGCACGACGGCTTCGTCGGGCCCTTGCGCAGCGGTTGGGTACGCAACGCCAAGGCGCCGCTGATCCAGAACCAACACGGTCAACTCACCCTCAATGGACCTGGTGGTGACGGCCGGACTCTGGTCGCCACCTTCCCCGGGTGGGTGCGCACCTACGGTCGTTGGGAGACCAGCTTCCGGACTCGCCAATACGAGACCGCGCACACGCCGTACCGCGTAGCAGTGGAGCTTGTGCCCAGTGAAGACGACCAGGAGCACTGCGGAGCCCAGACGATTCAGTTGGCTACCTTCCGGCTCGGTGCCAAAGCCGCCAAGTTCAACGCGCGTTCGCTGCCCGACAACGAATTCTCCGACTCCAACGCCCACCCGGTGAACACCCGCGACTTCCACACCTATGCCGTGGAGATCACCAAGGACCGGATTTCGTGGTTCATGGAGGGCAAAGTTCTGATGAGCGAGCGTCGGGATATCGCACTCACCGGCGTCAAATACAAGTTGCGCTACCGCCTGATCCGCACCGAAGGCGCCCGGATGAACAAGGGACGGATGCAGATGGACTGGGCTCGCTACTACACCCTCGCTCGGCCCAATGCGAAGTCGGTGGCGGCACCTCAGGGTGATCTTGGCACCTACGACGGCGCCTGCTAATCCCACCCACGGGACACCCCACGGCAAGGCTTGTCCGAGGGTGCAAGATGGAGTCGAAGCACCCCGACGACAGAAAGACCTCACACCATGGGTTTGCACTTGGGCGACACCGCGCCTGACTTCACTACTGACACCTCGCAGGGCGAGGTTTCCTTCCACGACTGGGCCGGCGACAACTGGGTTGTGCTCTTCTCCCACCCGGCCGACTTCACCCCCGTCTGCACCACCGAACTGGGCCGCGTTGGTCAGCTCAAGGACGAATGGGCCAAGCGTGGCGTCAAGACGATCGCGCTGTCGGTCGACTCCGTCGAGGACCACGCCAAGTGGAAGGGCGACATCGAGGAATACAGCGCTTGCACGGTTGACTACCCGATCATCGCCGACCCCGACAAGACCGTCGCCGAGCTCTACGACATGATCCACCCCGGTGAGGGCGACACCTCCTCGGTGCGGTCTGTCTTCGTGATCGACCCGGCCAAGAAGATCCGGCTGTCGATGACCTACCCGAAGTCGACCGGCCGCAACTTCGACGAGATTCTGCGCACGGTCGACGCGCTGCAGGAAGCCGACCGCGGCGAATGCGCGACCCCGGTGGACTGGAAGCCCGGTGACCGGATCATCGTGCCCCCGACGGTCTCCACCGACGACGCGCGCGCGAAGTTCGACGACGTGCAGGAGGTCTACCCCTACCTGCGCACCGCCGTGCTGCGTCAAGACGCCGCCGGCAAGGGCGCCGTGGGCTGCGACTGATCGCTGCAACCGTCTACTGGCCGTCCCGCGCAACCGGGGCGGCCAGTGGTGGTTGTACGGCTGGTCGTCCCGACCGCCCGGGGCGGGACAGCGGCGCTTTTATGGTTGGTCGTCGAGCCCTTCGACATGGCTCAGGACAGGCAGCGCCCGGAGGGCGTGTACGACGAGACGACGTGGCCGACCCAGGTGCCAAGCGCCACAATCCGTCGTACCGTCCTCGCATGGTGGCAATCACTTCTGACGTACCACGCGATCTGTGGCGCGGACGAGCAGTCGCGTTCACTGTCGCCGCCGGTCCGCTCCTGGCAGTGGCCTGTCTGACGTTGTTTGCCTGGCGCGGCAGTCTGCTATTGGGCCACTGGCCAGTGCCCTGGGTCGATGACCCAAAGGACCTCGCCAACGCTGATCCGCTCAGCGCAGTCTTCTACGCCGCCAGCATGGTGCTCGTGCTGTTTGCCGTGTGCACTCTCGCGCTATTTCCGGTTTCAGCTGCGTTCGCGCTGCGCCGTGAGTACTTCGCTGGAGGGTCTTCGAGATGGGTGGTCAAAGCGGTCGTCCTCACCCTGATCTGGCTCGGCGGCTGGGTGGCTCTGGACGGGAGCGAGGGCGTGAAGTGGCTGATGGACTGACCAATTTTGCGCAAAGCGCCCGGCACTCCTGTTTATTGATTGAGTCGGTTGAGCCGGGGTCCGTTCCCACTCTCTTCTGATCGTCGAGCCCTTCGACATGGCCCAGGACGAGCAGCGCGGCGGGCGCAAACGACTAGACGAGCCGAGCGCTGACACGCCCTTAGTTGCCGAAGGTAGCGGGTCGAGTACTCCGCTGTTATCGGGGTCGTTGAGCCTTAACCGTCACAAACCCGCAGGCAGTAGGGCGGGTGGGGCTCGAACCCACGACCAAAGGATTATGAGTCCTCTGCTCTAACCGACTGAGCTACCGCCCCCGGAGCCGCGCTCAGGCGGCGGAATAGACCTTAGCGGCTTCCGCTGCTGTCGTACGACGGCCACATCGAGGCCACGCGTTCGGCGCTGAGTTCGCCTTGGCGGATGCCAGCAGCGATGGCCTGCGGCGAGCGGGCCGGGTCGAGCACTCTGAAGCCCATGGCCCGGCGTGCCTCGCGGTCGGGGCTGATCACCACGGACCGCAGAGCGTGGGCGCGCTGCAATTGCGAGGACACCGAGTGATAGCGCGTGGTCGAGACCGGCAACGGCGACAGGACCAGCAGCGCATCGACGTCCTTGACCAAGTCGATGTTGGTGGGTGAGCGCACTCCCCCGTCGACGTAGTGCTGGCCGTCGATTTCTACCGGTGGCCACACCATAGGTACGGCGCAACTAGCCGCCACCGCCCTGACCAGATCAACTCCGGAGTCGGCGGTGAAGATCACCAACTCGCCGGTCTCGGCGTTCATCGCGGTGATCCGCAGATCGCGGCCCTTCGGCCAGTCCTGCACACCCAGACGTGCGCGGATCAACTCGACCCGATCAGGCCCGCGCCACTGATGGGCGTGCATCGAGAGTTGGCCGATCTTGCGACGCCGCTCGATCGGTCCGCCGGTCGAGACCATTTGTGGGAGGGCCCGCACCATGGCGGCTGCCGAGAACGAGCCACCGAGTTCTTTGTCGCTGAGTTTGGCCTGCTCATCAAAGAGCTCATCCGGATCGCGCGAGAGCAGCAGAGTGCCGCAGACCGACCCAGCCGAGGTGCCCAGCACCGTGCCGGCGTCGCTGATGTCCACACCCGAGTCGAGCAGACCTTTGAGCACGCCCATCATCCACGCGATACCGGTGATGCCACCGCCGCCGAGAACCAGTGCGGACTTGCCCATGCCCCCAAGGTAGGCCCGTTTCGTCACAATTCCGGAGACCGGGTATGTGGGGATGATCACGCTGGCTCAGGGCCGGTGCCTGGGCTTCTTGCTCCGGTCCTTGGTGGGGCGGCCCTTGGGTGGTCGCGAAGAACGCATCGGGCGGTCGCCCCGGTTGGTGGGACGGCCACTGTCGGGCCTGATGTCGATCAAGACACCGCTGATCCGGGTCTGCGACAGCGCCTGCAGTTGCGCACTGGTCAACTCGGGCAACTCCACGAGGGAGAAGGTCGGCAGAATCTCGATCTTGCCGAAGTCTCCCCGCTTGAGCCCGCCTTCGTTGGCCAGGGCGCCCACGATCTGCCGGGGTTCGACGCGGTGCTTCTTGCCTACCGCGATCCGCCAGCGCCGCAGACCGGAGGTGGCCGGGCGCTCCCGACGTACGACGGGCTCTTCGACCTTCTCCATCAGCAACGGTTGCCCGTCTTGGGCGAGCACCGCGATGGCCGCAGCCACGTCGAGGGCCGGCACGTCCTGCTCGACCTCGTAGCGGGAGACGAGTTCGCGGAAGATCCCCAACTGCGGGTCTCCGAGAGCGGCCGTGATCGCCTCGTTGAACCGGGCCACGCGCGTGGCGTTGACGTCCTCGACCGAGGGCAGCGACATCTCGGTGACTGGCGACCGAGTGTGCTTTTCGATCGCCCGCAGCAACCCCTTCTCCCGCGGAGTGACGAAACTAATCGCGTCACCCGAGCGGCCGGCTCGGCCGGTGCGGCCGATCCGGTGAACGTAGGACTCAACATCGGTGGGGATGTCGTAGTTGATCACGTGGCTGACTCGCTCGACGTCCAGCCCGCGAGCCGCGACGTCAGTGGCCACCAGCAAGTCCAACTTGCCCTTGCGGAGTTGTTCGACGGTGCGCTCGCGCTGCTGTTGGGCGATGTCGCCGTTGATTGCCGTGGCGGAGAAGCCACGGGCGCGCAGTCGTTCGGCGAGTTCTTCGGTGGCCTGCTTGGTGCGAACGAAGATGATCATCGCCTCGAAGTTCTCGACCTCGAGAATTCGAGTCAGCGCGTCGAGTTTCTGCGGGTGGGAGACATAGAGGTATCGCTGAGCCACGTTGGTGGCCGTGCGGGTCAATGCCTTGACCGTCACCTCCACCGCTCCCGGCGCATGCTGGCGAGCGATCTTGCGGATCGCTGGTGGCATGGTCGCGGAGAAGAGTGCCACCTGTTTGTCGGCCGGAGTGCCGGTCAGGATCGTCTCGACGTCCTCGGCAAAGCCCATGTTGAGCATCTCGTCGGCCTCGTCAAGTACGACGTACTTCAACTCCGACAGGTCCAGCGTCCCCTTCTCCAAGTGGTCCATCACTCGACCCGGTGTGCCCACCACAACGTGGACGCCGCGGCGAAGGGCAGACAGTTGGACGCCGTAACCCTGCCCGCCGTAGACCGGCAGCACATGCAGTCCCTTGACATGTGAGGCGTAGCGCTCAAAAGCCTCGCTGACTTGAAGAGCGAGTTCGCGGGTAGGAGCCAGCACCAACGCCTGCGGCTTCTTGGAATGCACGTCGAGTCGACTGAGGATCGGCAGCGCGAACGCAGCCGTCTTGCCGGTGCCGGTCTGAGCCAGGCCCACCACGTGCTCACCTTGAAGCAGCAGCGGAATCGTCTCAGCTTGGATCGGAGAGGGCGCTTCATAGCCGACATCGGCGAGCGCCTGGAGCACCGGATCAGATAGTCCAAGGTGCGAGAAGGGGGTATTCACTGCCCAAGCGTAGTGGCTGAGCCACTCAGGCGAAGAATCCGCGCGACCTGGCCCGCGACACATGGGTCCACTACAGGAGAACTGAATGTGAGAACCTGCAGACATGGAGACGTCTTCGAACTTGATCCCATTGCCCGAGGATTGGGATAGAGCGCTGTGCATCGTCGCCCACCCCGATGACTTGGAGTTCGGGGCCGCTGCTGCGATCGCGCGCTGGACCGGCCAAGGCAAACAGATCGCCTACGTGATGGTGACCAGTGGCGAGGCTGGGATCGACTCACTGCCACCTGAGGAGTGTCGTCGGGTGCGCGAGGCGGAGCAGGTTGAATCGGCCCGGATCGTGGGTGTCGACACGGTGGAGTTTCTCGGTTTTCCCGATGGAACTGTCGAATACGGATTGCCGTTGCGAGCCGCAATTGCTCACGTCGTACGCCGGTATCGGCCGGAGATCGTGATCACCGGCAACTTCCGTGACACCTTCGGCGGGCGCAATCTCAACCAGGCCGACCACATTGCCACCGGACGAGCCATCCTCGATGGCGTGCGCGACGCCGGAAACCGGTGGATCTTCGCCGACCAACTCGTTGATGGGCTGGAGCCATGGAGCGGGGTCCGTGAAGTGTGGGCCAACTCCTCCCCCGATGCCGAGCACGGCGTCGACACCACCGACACCTTCGCGGCAGGAGTCGCCTCGCTCGAAGCCCACGCGGCCTACATCGAGGGCCTCGGCTGGGACGACTGGGACCCCGAAGAGTTCCTCGACGGAATCGCCCGTCAAGTCGGCCAACGCATGGGGGTGGCCCGCGCCGCGTCGTTCGAGGTGTTCCCGATGGGTTGGGGCGACTGAGCTAGGCGGGCTGTGGATAGAGCCGGGCCACTCGGCGAGGTTTGAGCCACAGTGACCTCATGGATGTGAGGTCGGCTCTGGAGCGCCACGGCGGCTTCAGCAGCAGGGCTGCGCTGATTCAGGCAACATCCCGGGCCGACGTTGATGGCGCACTGCGGCGTGGTGAGATAGTCCGAGTCGGGCTCGGTCGCTACGCCTTCGCCGAGTCAGAGTCGGCGGCGCAGACCGCGCACGCCACCACCTCAGTGCTCTGCCTCACCAGTGCGGCCCTGCATCACGGGTGGCCGGTCAAGACGACGCCAACCATCCCGCATCTGAGCATCGGCCGGCATCGCAAAGTTCCCCCAGGTCGGGAGCATGTTGGGGTCTGGCACTACGCCGACCTCGGGCCCGACGACATCGTCGATGGGGTCGCCACCAGTCGCGAAATCACCCTGGCCCAGTGCCTGCGGTGCCTGCCGGACGACGAAGCGCTGTGTGTTGCCGATTCCGCCTTGCGTGCAGGAGAGCACGCGACACTGGCTCGCGTTTTGGCGAGTGCGCGAGGCGCGGGCCGCGCAAAGATGTTCCGGATTGGCGGTGAGGCATCGGAGGCGGCTGCCAATCCCTTCGAGTCCTGCCTCCGTGCAATCTCCCTCACCGTGCCCGGGGTTCGGTTTCGGCCTCAATTCGTGATCGACGACTCAGTCGTGTGGGCGCGTGTAGACCTAGCCGATCCGGAGTTGGGCTTGATTGTCGAAGCCGACTCTTTCGAGTTCCACGCCAACCGCGAAGGCTTCCGCAAAGACGTGCGGCGCTACACGTTGTTGACCTCGGCAGGTTGGATCGTCCTCAGGTTCACGTGGGAGGACGTCATGTTGCGGCCACGGTGGGTGCGCGAGACCCTCGTGCGGACGGTCAGTCGGCTTCTGTCGACGGCACGTGAAAACTGACCCCCAGACGGCAACTGAAAGCTGACCCCCTCCGAGACCCTGTCCTCGAATGCGAGGCAGGGGGATGTGGAGTGTTGGCAGTGGAGGATTGGGCTGAGATCCGG
>WBZP01000084.1_pt1 | contig 133673 bp, 102 predicted proteins | sample 5204301 | NCBI WGS metagenome assembly WBZP01 (sample SAMN12412401, study PRJNA552823) | activated sludge metagenome | isolation source: activated sludge from nitrification reactor of wastewater treatment plant... | place: USA: Pennsylvania | collected 2017 | reverse complement strand
GCGGATCGCCTCCCCGGTGTACGCACACCACGTACCGCCGCCTGCGATGACATGGATCAAACCCGCTGCCTGCTGCCCTTCCCTTCGAGTACGTTCACCGTCAAAGACGCCTCTACCAAGACTGGCGTGCGGGTTCACGTAGAGACGGATTCACTCGCGGTGGTCGATGATCCAGCGCCGCTTCGTCGCGCTGACGGATTTTCCCGCGTGACGCCGGTGGTCACCGCATTTGTGGCCAGCATTCCTCCTATCCCCACCGCCGCTCGGGGCGACGGACCCCTTCGGCTGATTCTTGCACAACCAGGAGCAGAGGGCTTCGGCAGTCTGGTTCCGCTGCGCTTCGATGTCCAGCAGGCCCAGGGCGAACAAGGACGCACCGAGTCGTTTGTGTTCGCCTATCCACTCCGTCCGTTGGCTGCTGCATCGGACTACGTGGCGGTGGTACTCGACGATCTGCCAGTCATAGACGGACCCAAGCCGACTCCCTCTGCCCAAGCACTGGTGGCGCTGGGCATCACTCCCCCCATGACGCTGGCCGAAGCAGAGCTGGCCGCCTATCACGCTCCGACTCGCGCTGCACTACGTGCCGCAGGAATCGATCCACACCGCGTCTTGCGAGTCTGGGACTTCACCACCCGTTCGGAGCAAGACGCCCATCAGACACTGGCCGGGATGCGCAGCGGAGTCCTTGCTGCCGTCAAAGCCGGACAAGTCAGCGTACGGATTGATGAAGTCACGGTTTCGACCAAGGCATCGATCGCAGCCACGGTGATTGGTCATCTGGAAGGACTTCCCAAGTACATTGAGTCCACGCCCGGCAGCTCTCTGTCTTTCGATAAGTCAGGACTCCCGATTGCAACCGGAACGCGAACAGCCCCGTTCCGAGTCGTGATTCCGGTTGGCACTGGCAACTATCGTTTCATCATGTTCGGACATGGCACTGGTGGTGCGTACACAGACTCGACCTTTGACACCGAGATCGCGGGCGCGGGTGCAGCCAAAGTCGGAATTCAGTTTGATGGCTGGACCGATACCGAGGTGCTGCAAACCCTGGCCGGCATCCTCAAGATCGTGAAGGGCTCCCACTACGCCACCGCGATGCTAATGCAAGCGCAGGCAGATGCGGCAGCCATCCAAGCGATGCTGCCCGGTGCGATTGGCGATGTCCTGTCGGCACCGATGATCGCGGGAAAGCCAAACCCCGCCGCTGGACGACGACCGATTGCCGATCAAGCGCTCTGGGCAGGTGGATCGCTCGGCGGCATCATGGGCCTGGTCGCAGTCTGTGCGGACCCAGCGCTCCGTTACGCGGTACTCAACGTACCAGGGGCAGCCTGGACCCACTACATTCCGAAATCGCTGCTGTTTGACATGCTCGCACCGCTGCTTGACTCTACCTACCGAGGAACCATCAACGCACTTCATGCCCTGGCGATGACGCAGGGAATCTGGGATGAAGTCGATGGGGCAGCGTGGTCGAGTGCACTCTCCGGACGCAACGCCGCCTTTCTCATCCAAGAGAGCATCGGCGATCCAGTGGTTCCCAATCCCGGCAGTGAGATGGTCGCCGTGGTCACCGCAGCCAAACAAGTAGGAGCCGAGCTGGTCCCGATCGCCGCCAAGATTCCACTCGCGAGCGAAGTCGAGGGAGCCAGCGCCATCACTCAATACAAAGTCGCGGCCACCGGAGCCTACGACATCCACGGCTTCGCAGGCCGGGATACCCCCGCTGGACGCGCCGCCCGCTCCCAGATTGTCGATTTTGTTAGCAGTATCTGGCGCGATGGCAAAGCCAAGATCACCGTCCCATCTACTTGCCCCAGCGGGAGCTGCGACTTCAGCAAAGGACCGTAGCTCGGACCGCACCCTGTAGCCATCTACAGCGTCATCACTCCCGAACCTACCTCTCCCGACCTGGCAAACTTTGCCAGTCAAACTTGCCTACGCGCAAGGCTTACCGAGATCGTCCTTCCATCCGAATCCGTCGCCCAGATGAATCTGGGCACTTGGCATCGGCCATGCATAGATTGGGTTTCATCACCCTCTTAAGACGGAGAACTCCCATGAAGAACACCCTTGTGCGCTCCCTTGTGATTCCACTTCTCGCACTGTCTTTGTCAACCGGCTGCTCGGCGTTTGGCTCTGCGAGCCTTGGGACTGGTGCGGAGTTTGGAGCCACTCCTGGCGGTGTCAAAGATCTCTCTTCTGCACGCGATCTGGTTGCAAATGGTCAAGTTCCTCCGCCCAGCGCTTTGCTGGTCGAGGCGGCATTCTCCGAGCATGATCTGCCGCTCACCGGAACCCCATGCGTCCGCACTCTTTGTCTCCGCAGCGCGTTAGGAATTGCGCCGGATCTCGATGGAAAACAGTCCGGCTGGCTACAGATTGGGATGTCCTCCAACGTCGACCCTGCAACCTACGGACGGCCCACGATTCACGCCATCCTCACGGTAGATGTGTCGGGATCGATGGGCTGGGATCTGAGCCGCGCCGATAGTGGAAGCGGATACACCACCGCAGGTCGGCTCGCCTATCTGCTCGCCAACCGAATCGCAGGGCAGCTTACACCGGGTGACAGCGTCTCACTTGTCACCTACGGAAGCAGTGTCAGCACGGTCTTTGAGAGCATCGCTGGAGATGATCCGATGATTGTGACGGAAATCAACCGGCTCAAGACCAATGGCTCTACCAACATGGAAGCAGGACTTCGTCGCGCCTACGAGATTGCAAGTCGCCACAAAGGCGTCGCTGTGGAATCGCGAGTGTTTCTGTTTTCTGATGAGCAGCCCAACGTAGGTGCGACTACGGCGACGGAGTTTCAGTCCATTGTTGGCAATGGTGCCAGTGACGGAATCGGGATCACGTTGTTTGGTCTGGGACTTGGGCACAGCAATGAGCTGACCGAGCGGCTGAGCCATCTGCGTGGTGCCAACGCCTTCAGCCTGGCCAAACAGCAAGATGTCGATGCACTGATGCAAGACTCCTGGCCGTGGATGGCCACTCCGCTGGCCTATGATCTGAAGGTCAATGTGACCCCCACGTCCGGATTCACAGTGACCCAGAACTACGGATTCCCAGGTGTCGCGACCAGCTCGCCATCTCTCGACGTTGCTACGGTATTCCTGAGCAAGCGCAAGGGAGCACTCCTCGTTCAGCTCGGCGGATCTGGAACCAACTTGACCGGATTGGGAGCGAGCAGCCAGCTTGGCTATAACAACCTGTCCGGGCAGCCGATTTCGGACTCCCTAAGCTCTGTCTATTCCGGCAATCCCCTCGATGCGCGCAACATGTATTTTCAACAACCATCCGTTGGCAAGACCGTGGCCTTGGCCATGATGGTATCGAATATGCACAAGGCCGCAGAGCTGTATCGCACAAGCCCAACAGGAGCAGTCTCTCTGATGGAAAAGGTTGTGACCAGGATTGTCGATGACGCGGCCGCTTTGGCAGATCCAACCTTCGATCGGGAAGTCAAGCTGGCCCAAGATGTCCTGGCTCTCATGAAAAAGGGTGCCCCACAGGGAGACTTGTATCCACGATAAGCAGCGACTGCACCGCCGTCTCCTCACCAGCAAGCAAGAAACTCGTTCCTCATCGCTCAGCGATGTGAGATGATCTAGTGAGGAGCGATCCCTTCATGAGCGATGCAGTCAAGCCTACTGAATACGATGAGATACCCTATCCTTGCGGAGGACAGGAACAGACCCACCCCGCGAACCTTGCAACGCTGGCTGCGCTGTTTGGATTGACTCCACCCGAGTTGTCCACTTGTCGAGTTCTTGAGTTGGGCTGCGGCGATGGCAGCAACCTGATTCCCATGGCCATGGCTCTGCCGCAGGCCACCTTTGTCGGCATTGATCTATCCATCCGTCAGCTCGAAATGGGACAGAAGGAAGTCCAGCAGCTCGGGATTCAGAATCTGTCACTCCGACACCAGAACATTCTCGACTTCGGCGAAGGCGAGCAGCCCTTTGACTACATCATCGGCCACGGAATCTATTCTTGGGTACCCGCGCCAGTCCGCAAAAAGATCCTCGAAATCTGTAGTCGGCTGCTGACCAAAAATGGCATCGCCTACCTGAGCTACAACACCTATCCCGGCTGGCATCTACGCGCCCCCATTCGCGATATGATGCGCTTTCATACCCAGCAAATCACCGACCCTAAGCGTCGGGTCGCTCAAGCACTGGCAATGGTGAACTTTGTCGCCACGGCAGTTCCACCGCAGATGCAGATCTATCGCCGCAACGTCGAAGCAGAGCTGCTGCGCCTGACCGAACTTCCAGCAGACTATGTCATTCACGATGATCTCGGCGAGATCAACCAACCGTTCTACTTTCACGAGTTCATCACAGCCGCAACCGAGCACGGTCTCCAGTTTCTGTCCGAAGCCCGGTTCCATTCGATGCAGGACAATCGCTTATCACCGGAAGCACGCAATACCCTGCGCAAGAGCGGCGACCTGCTGGTGATTGAACAGTATCGCGACTTTATCACCGCCAATGCCTTTCGCCAGACCTTGCTCTGTCACGCCGATCAAGCGTTGGACCGACGACTCCATCCCGAGACGATGGAGCAGTTCCTGATCAGCTCGACGGTGCGCAGCAAGTCTCCCAACCCCGATATTACCGGCGACACCGAAGAACAGTTTCACGCAAACTCGGTCACACTCTCTGTGGCGGAACCCATTGCAAAAGCCGCTCTGGTGATCCTCCAAGAGCACACCCCCAAAGCACTCCCATTTAATACGCTGTTCACGATGTCGCTGCGGAGAAGCAACACCGAAGCGGCCGCCAATTTTGATCTGGGATTTCGACTGCATCAGCGTCGAGAGCTATGCGATCTGCTACTCGCAGGACTTGGGGCCGGAATCCTGAAGCTACAGCTCTTTCAAGCAGCGTTCTGTCTCCAGCCATCGGACCGTCCAAAGCTTGGCGAGTTTGCGCGGCTGCGAATCCTTGAACGAAAGGAAGTCACCACTCCGCTCCTGGATAACATCCGCTTTGATGAGCCGTTTGGTAGACAGCTCGCGCTCCTCTGTGATGGCAATCGAACCCGCCAGCAGCTTATCCAAGAGATGACCCAGCGCGTCGAAAACGGCGAGTTTCCCAGCGAGCTGCCAGAGGGTCCGAAACCCGAGCCAGAGTCGCTCCGCCGCACGATAGCAGGCCGCGTTGCAGAGTGTCTGGATCGAATCGCACGCTATGCTGTGTTCGTCGACAATGGTTGATTCCTACTTACTAAAACCCGCTGGATAGGAATCCTGATAGCGGCCCCGAACTGGAATCGCCAAAGCGCCACAAATCTTGCTTCATGGCCCGTGCCACTGAAACCAGTAAGTCTCCGTGCCGCTTATAGCCATAGTTCAGGAGCCGTCCAGAAGTCACCGCCCCGCCGCCTCTACCACCAACGATAAATGGCAAGTTGTCATGGCTGTGGGTGTTGCCATCACAGATCTCGCTACAGAGCACCACCAGCGAATAATCGAGCATCGTGCCATCGCCTTCTGGGCGCTGCTTGAGCTGATCCAGTAGATACGCAAACTGCTGGACCCACCACCGCCGCTGCGAAAAGTAGTCTCGGAACTCGCGCTTCCCTTTGTCCTGACTTGGTCCGTAGTGCGAGGCCTGATGGCTCCGCATATCGAACTTCGGATCGTACATCTCGGTTGCTGGAAAGCGGCTCATGATCAGCTCACTGGTGTGATGGGAGGCCTGCACCACGCCCACTTTGGTGAGCCCACATGCCATCGCTTGCACCATCAGATCGAGCTGGGCGCGCAAGATTTTGGGGAAGTTCCCCGGATCGTACAGCACCGAATCCGTGAGTCCGCTCGTATCAATGCGCGGGTCCGAACAAGTCGCTTTGGGAGGAGGCATCATCCCTGGGATTCCCTTCACCCGTCGTTCGACTTCGCGCAGCGCTTCCACATGCAGATCGAGCTTTTTCTTTTCGACGCTACCAAGCTGACCCCGCAGCTCCTCGAGATCCTTCATGGTCGTATCAATGATGCTCGCCGCAAGCGTGTCTTGGCTGCCACCACCACCGCCACCACCGGAAGGATTGGTCTTCCCAAACAACCGCTCGAACGCCCTCATGGGACTGTCTTCCGGCGTCGCGCTGGTTCCCGCGCTTGGATACGAAATGTGCTTGTCCCCAGAAGCGTTGTTGTGGTTTGCCATCGCGCCCAAATAGACGTGACGGAACAGCGTTCCAGAGCCTGCGGTTCGAGCCAGATATTGATCGATCGACTCACCATTGCCACCATCGACCGCAGTCAATATCTTCTTCGCTCCACCGGGATGGCTACCAGTGTCGGTAGGACCAGAGGACAGTCCATTTAGGAATACGCAGTCATCCTTGAATGTGCCCAGACCTTGTAGTTGTTCGTTTAGTGAAAAGCCGCGCTCTGGACCTTGCAGGTGCCACAGGCTCGGACTCCCATCCGCAGCGGGACCAGCGACACCGTCAGGAAAATAGAAAAAGATCACGCGCCGGGCCCCACCGGAAGGTGCCGCAAACGCACGTCGCGCCACTGGGAACAGACCGCCGACCGGAATCGCCAGCGCAGCAGTAGCCGCAGCACGAAGGAGAGATCGTCGAGAAAATGCACTCATGGGACACTCCTTAGTGGGACGAACCTTCAGCAGCCCGCAGCACGAACCCTTCGCTCTGGGTCAGCGAAAGGAGTAGCTCTTTGACACTGTAGCCACTGTCACGGAAGCGATTTTGCAGTTGCCACAGTGAGCACAGATCTTCTGCGACATCTTCCTGCGCACCACGAGCATAGCGAACCGTCTTGCGGACAAAGCAGGATCGCGCCCGATCCGATTCCGCGAGCATGGTCCCGAGTTCCTTGAGGCTGCTATAGGGCGCGTGTGACAATGAACCGAGCGCCTCGCGATCATTGAGATCCCCGATTCCATCAATCGGCTGACCGTTTTCGGCGTCACGCCACTTTCCGACCGCATCGAACCGCTCAAAGCCAAAGCCAAGATCATCGATGTACTGATGACAACTTTTGCAAAAGGCTACGCTGGTGTGTTGTCGGAAGCGCTCGCGGGTGGTTGCTTTGGGATCAACTTGGGGAACTCCGCCCGCGTTGGGCGGTGGCGGCGGAAGCTCTTCACAGAGAAGCTGCCGTCTCACAAACAAACCCCGACGAATCGGTGAGCTTTGATCAGAGTGGGCATAGCTCCCCAGCACACTGCCATGCCCCAGCACTCCCGAACGCGGAATCGATCCATAGGGCTGTTTCCCAAGCTGACTTCCCGAAACCCCACCCACTCCGTACAGCTTGGCCAAGTCGGCATTCAGGAAGGAATAGTCCGCTGTGAACAGCTCATCGAACCGCCCACTGCCATCGAGGGTGACGTGCGAAAAGAGCCGCTGCGTTTCCTCTGCCATGGCCGTGCGCACTGCGGAAGAAAAGTCGGGATACAGCACGGTACTCTTGTTGTTGGTCAGGATGTCTTCTGCACCCAAATACGAAAGGCCAAAGGCTCCGATGACCTCACGGCTGCGAGGACTGGCCAGGAGTCTGGCGGCTTGCTCGCGAATCTTCTCGGAAGCGGCCAGCTCACCTCGGCCTGCCGCGTCGAACAACTCCTGATCCGGCATACTCCGCCAGAACAGATAGGACAGCGCACTCGCCACTTCATAGGGAGTCAGCCGATACGTTCCGTCACTTTGCAGTTCTCCCACTTCCGATCGGTATAAGAAATTCGGACTGGTCAGGAGGGCCTGCACGGCTGCGGAAATCCCCTCCGCAAACGTCTTCTGGGCAAGAATCAGAGCTTGGTAGCGCGCAAGCTCTGTAGCACGAAGTGGTCGACGAAAAGCCCGCAGCCCGAACGACTTCAGGAACTGCTCTGCACAGACCGCACTGCGGCCTCCGTTCGGATCGCAAGGGAGTACCACCGAAAGGTTGTCGGTGATCTGTTTGGCGGCAATCTCCGCTCCTTTGCGGAATCCCTCAAGATGTCCTTCTGACACCATCCTCGCGTCGGAGTTGTTATCAAATCCGTAGCCTTCTGGCCGTGCGTCCGGAGGCAAGTCGGACGTTAAGTCCAGCGGTGCCGCCCCCGGCTTGCACGTCACCGTAAGCACCGAGTTCTGACCCCCAAAGCCATCCGGCATCGTGCGCGGATTTGAAGGGTCCGCAATCCATTCCTTTTCATCGAGCACGAACTTGTAGCTATAGGAACCGGGGTCGAGTGCTTTCTCTGTCTTCCAGCGCTTGTCGACGGCTGAATACGAAAGGGGCCAGCCTCCCCCTGCGAGCGTTCCAGCCCAACCGTTGAAGCTGCCAGCGACGTGAACCGACTTCAGGGTTCGACCGGACGGATCATAGGAAAAGGATGGCAACGCACAGGCTCCGCCGTTCTTGGGAAGGAGGTCGGACAGCGTGTTTTGATACTCCTTGCGGGTCAGCAGACGCAGTCGCCGCGTTCCCAAGCTACGTTCGCTACAAGTCGGCGGGCCTGCCTGCATTCCCGCTCGAATATACGCCGTCACATATTGCGGACACCGTCCGTTACAACGTCCAGGGCTTCCGGGTGGCATCCGTTCGCTGATGATCTTGCGCAGCTCGTCATCGGAATGCGTCGTCGGGTTCAGCGCCGGAGCGGACACCCCTTGACCTTTGGTGCCATGGCAGACTGAGCACATCTCGACGTAGAGCGCCGCTCCCTTGGCCACCGCATCGGGATCGTGTGCGACCGGATCGTCCAGCTCTGCCCCCGCGCATCCAAACAGCGCGAGCACCGAGGCCACCGAAACCGCACGGAAGGCCAAGCGCGCCAGACCGCGCACCGACGAAATCGATTGGGCGTGTGTCTTCACATCCCGGAGCCTAGCAAAACTCTGTGAACAGAAGATCCCAAGCTTGGCAACAATTCATGGTGGGGTTCGCCATCGCCCCCAATCGCAAACAACCCAAGGTCGCGTCCGCTTTAACAGACGACGTCTACCGGAGCGCCGTAGCTAGCTCTTCGCGGGAGGACGCCAGCCCTTGAGAGGACCGGGCTTGCGACGCACTCCGTAGTGACCGCCCACAAACTTGCACTGCATGACATAAAGGGCCGACGACAAGATATTGAGCGCGGCCTTGAGATCACCCCGCTCTCCGCCGTTCTGTGGGTCGGGAGGAACGGGCGTTGGGAACGCTTCGTAGCAAGCCAACTCCGCCTCGCGCGCCGTCGCCCGACACTGATACATCCGCGCCACCACTTCGCCTTGATGAATCGACGGATACATAAACGGAACGCCGTACAGCTTCTGCGTATTGTGTGAGGCGCTGCGAATCTCGGTCGGAGCCATCCCGAGCAGCTTCACCTCGGGCAGCGGCTTATCCATCACCTCGCAGCCGACCATGGCCCGCAGCAGTTGCATCACCTCTTCGAGATCACCAACGAGCCCAGAGGCCCCCTCCGCATCGGCAATTCGCTGCGCATCCAGCACCAGACCTTGCAGCAAATCAAGCTTGCCGCGCAGCCGCATCCGGGGATGGCTCTTTTCGACCAGCGTTTCGTCGTCACGCAGATGCGTCAGGTGTTCAGGTTTTTTCTGAAGCCGCTGTCCCGTCGACAGAACCTTAAAGCGACCCTCTCCCGGGCCCGGAGGTCGTCCGGACAGAGACTCCCCACCGCCCCGCGCCGATTGACGTACCGCGAGCGGCGACTTGGCCACATCAATGACCGCCGCCGCAAATGCTTCCGCTGCGGCTTCGCACGCTGGCAACGATCCCGACAGATACGCCCCCGCGAAGTTGGTTTCCGTTGGGGGTCCAAAAAACTTGGCCAGCTCGACACCGCCCACTTTGAGCGCCGCATCCACCGCTATCATCGCCTCCAGCGGAGGTGCGATCAGATACGCCAGCGGTTCTCCAACCGAGACATTGGCCAGCTTGGATAGGTACCGTCCAGTGGCCCGCACCACGTGTGGAAAAAAGCACAGTCGGCCATGTCCATCTGCGGAATAAAACCACGCCTCTTCGGTCAGGCAGCGCTGACAGGACTCGAGCGCGTGATGAACCTCGTCGATGTCGTGGCTGGCGTAGCAACCAATCACTTCTCCCGACAGTGGACCCGAGGCATGCGCCGCGCCCGCGTAAAACGACTTGGCATAGACGACCTCGACCTCGGCGGCTTTGGTACCTTCATCGAGCGCAACGTACAGCGCGTCATCGCTGGAGCAGGTGATAAATCCCACCGAACGGACTCCATCGGCGAGGCCCAGCTCTTTGGCCAGCGGTTCAGCCACGGTGGCGATCGTACGCACCGACAGCACCAGCGGTTTTACGGGAACCAGGGAAAAGCGCGCCATGGATTGCCCTGCCCTTTACCCGAGAATCACGCCCGACTTTTTGTCGCGCAGGATGCGAACGATGGAATCGGCAATCTGCACAGCGGCTTGCACCGGCGGAAAACCACGCGGGTTGATGTTCGAAATCACCTCGCGGTCGGCATCGGTGGCACCCGTGGCGGGTCGGTAGATGAAGTAGGCAGAAAGGCTGTCCGCAAACCCAAGTCCCGGTCGCTCACCACAGATGAACAGACAGGTTTCACACTCGATGAGTCGCGCCACCTCATCCATGATCTTGACCCGCGACAGATGGACAAACAGCGGCGGGTTCATCCGAATGCTCCGCGTCTGCATCTGCTGGATGAGCGCCTGCTGGAGCGGCTCGGCGTTGACGTTGATTGCCTCCGCCGACAGCCCATCTCCGTAGATGACCTGAAGCTGGGCCCCTTTGGGGAGCTTGGCAGCAATGATCTCTTTGGCTTCTTCCGACAGGGCGCGACCCGCGTCAGGTCGTTGCAAAAAGTGTTTCTTGTCCCGAGCTTGGCTGCGAACCTCAACGAAGTGGAGCCGCTCGAGAATCTCGCGCTTCACTTCCGACATCACCGCTTCTTTGGCCGCCGCATGATCCGCCCGAAACTTCAGCAGCGTCGAGGTCGTATAGCGCGTACCCGTTCGTCCCACCGCCACCCGCGCCGGAGTCGCCGCCATCAACGACTTGAGCGATGCCGGGGCCGATGGATTCGGCAGCACACTCGGCGTGAGCAGCACTTCGCCACCGTGAATGAGCGTCGCCGCTGCGACATGTTCGACGGCTGCGCGGGGATCGGAGTGCTTGCGCAGCGCTTCCCGGACCATTGCCTCAATTGCGCCTCGGTCGAGTGTGTCAGCCATGTGCGGCGCGTTATAACACAGGCCTCAGAAAACTGAGGCGGACGACTTTTCTGTGCCCAGGTTGGCGAGTCAGCCTTCCCTTCGAAACGCTGGGCACACGGTTTGCAAACCAGCCCAAGCAGGCTCGATCTCGCATGTCCATACGACCTCCACATGACTCTGCACACCCATCAGCGAGGACGCAAAAGGGCGCATCGCTGCTGCTCGCGCTGAGCCTGGCCATGATGAGCTTGGTTCCCCGTCTGAGTGTGGCGCAGACCAAGGTCGAGTTGCCGCAGCCTCCGTCACTGTGGAAACAGCTTGAGCAGATCCAACGCGAACTGTGGCAAGCCGATTCGCAACATCAGCAGCACCAGCGCGAGCTGTCCCTCCGAGAGTCCGAGCAAGCCAAGCTGGTCGCACAGATTGAGCCGCTCAAGTCCCAACCACCAGGCCCGGTGCGAGATCTCCGACTCGATGGGCTACTCGCGCAGGTCAAAGATCGCGCCGATGATTTGTCGCAGCGATCGCTGGTGGCGCAGCGCTTGAGCGCCCAGCGGGTGAGTCAGCAAAAAAGACTGCTGCTGCTGGCGGATCGACTCCTCGCTGGAGAAGCGGGATCGCTCGACTCGGGCAAGCGGGTTCTGCTGCTTCGTCTACGCGCCGAGCTGAGCGAACGACTATATGCCGATGAACCCGAGCGGCTCAAGGCGCTGGCACAGTCGAGCGCGACGCTGGAAAAGAGCTCCGCGCAGCTCGATGATCCGCAGGGACTTCGCGATCGAGCCGATCTGCTGCGTGACTCGGCCGACAAGCTAATGCGTGAGATGCAGCGCCTGAAAGAGCGACGTGAAGCGCTGCTCAAACGACAACGGGTCCGACAGCGTGCCGTCTCGGTCGATGAGGATCTGTTCGCCGAGCAAGCAACTGCACGACGCGGCAACAGCGCGGCCTTTGGCTCCCGGGGTGAGAGAAAACTGGCCGATGCGGCGGCCCCGACCGTTGGCGGCGGACCGATGGCTCCGGCTCCAACCACCTCACCCGATCCGAATCGCGACAGCGGAGCGCTGCGTACCGCAATCGATCCATCGACCCTCGATGCCCTGCTCCGCAGCGATGCGACCGTTGATGCCACCGCGCAGGCCGGTGCCCTGGAACGAGCCGAAGCCGAGTTAGGGGCCCTGGCCCATCAGCTTCAGCGCCGCGCTGCCCAGCTTGAGCAGCAAGCCCAAGGCCTGAACGGCAAGAAGTAACCCTCCTTTTCAGCCGTTTCGGCGCTGCCTTTCCACCAAAAGTGAAATTTTTTGCTGTGCTCGCCTGGTTCGATCTTGGATGATCTACTCAATCCCACATTGGGAAGACGTCCGCTCAACTTCTCGCCGTTTTGAGGTCAGCATGTCACGTCGTCTCCTTCCCTCCTCGCTCGCTCTCGGTCTGCTGCTCACTGGCTCGTGCAATTCCTCGCGACTGGATGACAGCACTGCTTGTCAGCCCGGCGACACCACCTGCGATGGAACGCTGGTAATGCCGAAGCCCAAACCCAAGCCCCCCGGTCCGGGGATGAAGCTTCGGATTGGACCCAAAGCGCCCGTCGGCTTTGATACCAAGCAAGACGGCTCGTACGGCGTACAGACTGACAAGGACGGCAACGTCATCCTCGATCCGTCCGGCAAGATTTCCACCACCACGCCGGTCATCTGGGTTGCCAATAGCAGCGAAGGCACCGTCTCGAAGATCGACACCCGCAAGATGATCGAGGTCGCCCGCTACTACACCTATCCCGGTGGCGGTGCCGATCCCAGCCGAACCACCGTTGGGCTCCAAGGCGACGTGGTGGTCGCAAACCGCGCTTCGAGTGGAGGTGCCAAAGCCTCGGCAGTCCGCATCGCTGGTGACCGATCGAGCTGTATCGATCGCAACGGCAACGGCGTCATCGACACCTCGGAAAACACGGTCGCCGGACAAGCCGCCACGCCGATTCCGTGGGCGACCGACAAGCCCAATGACCCCGCCGACGAGTGCATCCTGTGGATGACGCCACTCACGCCGAATTCCTATCCCCGTGCGGCGGGCTATAACGCAGGCTTTGCCGAGGGTGACACCTACATCTACATCGGCCTGTACAGCAATCGCCAGGTGGTTCGGCTCGATCAAAAGACCGGTCGTATCCTCAAGACCATCGACGTCAGCCCGGCCATGCCTTACGGCTTGGTGATCGACAAGAACGCCGATGTCTGGGTCCGTGGTGCCGAAGGAAGTTTGGCGCGCATCAAGACCAGCATGGGCGACGCCGTCGAAATCTTCAGCGGCTCGCTCGCCCCACCCTGCCCGTACGGAATCGCCGCCGATGCTCGCGGCAACATCTACACCGCTGGCAGCACCTGCGTCTCGCGCTTCGATCCGGTCGCCCGCACCTGGGAAAAGCTCGACCTGAGCGGCCAGGGCGCGACCTTCACTCGCGGACTTGCGCTCGACAGCAAGAACCAGTTGTGGGTCGCCGATACCAGCACCGGCATGCTGCACGTGGACGCCTCGGGTCCGAAGATGGTGTTCAAGGGCAAGACCGCCAACATTTCGTCGAACAACGTCGGTGCCGCGATCGACTTCGACAACACGCCGTGGATCATCAGCCAGACCAACAGCATGGCTTACAAGGTCAATCCGACCGACTACTCCACCCAATCGATCAAGGTCGGCACTGGTCCCTACACGTACAGCGACATGACCGGCTATCAGCTCCGCAATGCGGCGGCCCCGACCGGCGTGTGGCGCTACACCGCGCAAGGCTGCGGCGGCAGCAACCGTACCAAGTGGCTCAGCCTCGACTGGCAAGCAACCGTTGGCAACGGCACCGAGGTCGTCATCAAGATCCGCTCCGGCTACAGCAAAACCGAACTCGAGGCCGCCAAGTGGACCCAGGTCGCGAAGATCCCCGCTGAGATGTCTCCGGTTTCGCTTGACATCCCAGAGGCCAGTGGGCCGCTCCTCCAAGTTGAGTTCAGCATGCGCGCCGCCAGCGTCGAACTGACGCCGATCCTCTCCGGCGTGACCTTCAGCTACGACTGCATCTACGGCTAACCGCCGCCTGCCTTCCCGCCTCTCTTCCGCCTTTCCATCCCCCAGCAGCGTTCGATTTCCGCCCCGGCAGCGCGCAAATGGCGCTACCATCTGGCCAGACTGTCGTGATCAAGCGGGCTGAGACAGAGTTTGGGATGCTCTGTGGCGAGCTGGTCGCCGACCTAGAGCGTTATCGTCCAGCGCTACCGCCGCAGGCCAGCGAGGACCAGATCCTCACCCAGCTACGGCAACGGGTCGAGGTCCGACTGGCCGAGCTGTATCGCGAGTTTCGCGTCGATGAGAGTGACGCTGATCTCAGCCAAGACTCGCAGTTTGCAATCTATCGGCGCGAGGTCGAAGCCGTTCTGCTGCCGCGCTATGCCCGGATTGCGCAGACCCAGAATCAGCTAGAACAAGCACCGCGTCGCGCCTGGCAAGGGCGTGATCTTTACAATCGACTCAGCTACGCGCTCGGACTGTTTCTACTGGGGGTGTTTATCGTCTGGGCACCGTTTATTCCGATCTGGGAAAAGTGGATTCCGTTTGCGCTCGCCGCGCTGGCTCCGCTCCTCAGTCCCTTTCTGCCGGATCTGTACGGAGCGTGGCTCAATCAAAAACATCAGGTCGCGCTGTTTGGACTGGCCGAAGACCTCGACAAGCTCGGACGCTCGCTGCCTCTGCCACAAGTGAGCGAATCCAGTGATGGCAAACGACTGCTGGCGGCGAAGGGTGCCGCTGCTGCCGCAACCGCCCCAAGAGAGTCTTCCTAACGTAGCCATATTGTCTAGGAACCGATTCCTAGCTCAACTCGGGAGTCCGCATGGACACACTGTTTCGCGTCATCAAGTACCTCCTTAGCAAGCGCTGGTTTAGCATCCCGGCGCTGCTGTTTCTCGGCGGATATTGGCTGACTTCGTGTTGCACCATCTACGTCGGCCCCGCCGAAGTCGGAATGCGTCAGGTACAGGTCGGTGGTCGCTCAGGAATCCAAAAGGAACCACTGTGGACCGGCACCCACATCGTCATTCCCAGCTATGAAAGAGTGCACATCTACCCGACCGATTTGCAGGCGCTGAACCGCACTGCCACCAGTAGCGAACACAGCACAAACGGTGCGGCATCCGGTCCCATCGTCATTCAGACTGCCGACAACTACAAAGTCTCGGTCGATGCCACCGTGCTGTACCGAATCCACGATCCCTATCGCGTCATTACCACGCTGGGACCAGGACGGATGTACGAACAGACGGTGGTGATTCCGCGCTCGGACTACGTGCTGCGCAAAGCACTCGGCGAGCTGACCGCCGAAGAGTTCTATCAGGGAGACAAGCGGCTCAAGCAGACCAAGAACGCCACCGACATGCTCCGTACTGAGTTTGCGACGACCGGAATCGAACTGGTCAAGATTTTGGTTCGACAGTATTCCTTCGACAAGGCGTATCAGCACCAGATTGAGCAGCGCAAGATCCAAGACCAGACGGTGCTCAAGAATCGAGCAGAGGGCGCAGCGGCCCGCGAGGATGCCCACAAGCGCGAGATCATCTCGATCGGTCAAGCAGCGGTCCAGGTCGCCCGTGAAAAAGGAACCAGTGAAGTCGCGCAGCTTGTGTCCGATGCCAATCTGTATCAGCGCACCCAAGCGGCAGAGGGAGACCTCCTCATCAAAACAGCCATGGCCTCGGGAACCGAGCTGGAAAACCATGCCCTCGAAGGAGCCGGTGCCCAAGCGATGGTGGGACAAAAGCTCGCGGACCTGATGAAGGGAGTCCGCGTCATCATCGTTCCTTCGACGGGGCAAGGCAGCACAAACCCACTCAACATGAGCGAACTGCTGCATCAGTTTGAGGTGAAGTAATGCGTTTCTCCCACTCCATGCTCAAGTTGCTGCTGTGCCTTTGCCCGATGCTCGGTGCGATGGGCTGTACCACCTACAGCACCGACAGCACCGAAGTCGGTGTCCGCACTCGCAAGGTGTTTGGTGCCGGCATCGAACAGAAGGTCTATGAGCCCGGTGCCACCTATGTATTTTTTCCGTGGCTGTCGGACTGGGCGACGTTCGACATCATGATCCAGAAGCTCGAAATGACGGCCGCCAAGGATCGCGGGGACCGTCCGGGGGATGATGCGATTGTGCTCAAGAGCACCGATGGCAACGACATCAGCATTGATGTCACCGTCACTTGGCACATCGACCGCGACAAAGCACCGCAGATCCTGGCACGGGGTGGCCGAAGCACCGCGATCATCAAAGAGGAGCTGGTTCGCCCGGCCTGTCGCGCCTACGTTCGCGATGCCTTCAATGAGCTGCACTCCGAGGAGTTTTTCGATCGCAAGCGGCTGCTCGAAAAGTCCGAAAAGGCCAAAAAGAAGCTGATGGAGGAGCTGAGCGGCGAAGGCGTGGTCATCATCGACGTCATGCCGGGCGAGCAGCGTTTCAATCCCGAATACGAGCGGGTGATTCACGAGCGCAAGATCTCCGAGCAGGTCGCCGAGCGGCTCAAGAGTGAGGCGCAAGCAGCCGAAGCCGAACAGAATCGCCAGCTCGAAAAGGCCCGTGGTGATGTCCAGGCGCAGATTGCCGAAGCCAAGGGTCGCGTCGAGCGCATCCGCATCGCCGCCGATCGGGCGCTGTACGAAAACCAGCGCACCGCCAAAGCCATCCTGGTGGAAGCCACCGCGAAGGCCAAGGGGATCGAAAAACAAAACAAAGCGATGGCGGGTGCCGGTGGTCGCACGGCGGTCAAGCTCCGCATCGCCGACGCGCTGGCAGGCAAGCCGATCCTGATCGTTCCAGCGGCAACCGGCACCAACATCCAAAAGCTCGACGTCACCCGGATCGTGGAAGCAGTCATCGCCAAGGAAGCCACCGCAGCCAGCACCACCAGCCACGATACTGACTAGCGCGTAGCGTTTCCGCCGTGCCGGGTGCTCTCAAATCGTGGAAAGATAGGATCGTGCCACCGAGTCAACCCGAGATCCTATCGAAGCTTCCGCCGCTCGGTCCCCGAATCCGTCGCATCATCGTCCATGCATGGGACGGCTTCTGGCTAGACCGCTGCTCGCTTGCCGCCTCTTCGCTGTCGTATCAGACGGCGCTCGCGCTGGTGCCGCTGCTCGCGATTGCGCTGGCACTCCTCAAGTACAGCGGCCAGCTTGAAGACGGCTCGCGGCTGCTGTCGGTGGTGGTGCAGCAAGTGTTCCCGTCTTCGCAAGAGGCGCAGGCCGAGGTCGTGGGCCGCCTGTCGACCTTTTCGGGCAACTTCACGGCGGGTGGACTGGGTAGCTTCGGTATCGTTGCGGCGCTGGGCGTGGGCTTCTTCCTGTTTCTATCGGTCGAGTCGATCTGGAACCACATCTGGGAGTCCCATCGCGAGCGCACCTACATCGAGCGATTCCTGCTCTTCTACACGGGAATTACCCTGCTGCCGTTTGTGGTGACGCTGTCGTTTGTGCAAACCGAAAAGCTGTGGGGCGGCTTCGCGGTGTTTCTGCCGTATCTGTCCCCGCTGCTGACCACCATCATGCTGACGCTCGCCAATCGTCTGATCCCCACGCTGCGGGTGTCATGGCCAGCGGCCCTATCCGGTGGGGCAACGGCGGCAGTGCTGCTGGAAATCAGCAAGTTTGGACTCGGTCGCTATCTGGCATGGGTGGCGACCAGCTACAAGTCGATCTACGGCGCGCTCGGGGTACTGCCACTGTTTTTGGTGTCGATCTATCTATGGTGGCTGATTGTGCTGTGGGGAGTCGAAGTCTCAAGAGCAGTGCAGCGGCTGCCATGGCAGCTCAAGATCCATGATGACGGCACCACGCATGATGCGCAGCTAACCATCAATGGACCGCTGGCGGCACGGCTGCTCACCGATGTGGCGCGTCACTTCAAGCACGGTGGCAAGAGCCTGCCGGTGGACGAGCTGACGCAGCGTCACGGCCTGCCCGAAAGCATCGTCCGTAAAATCTTGAGCCGACTGGCCAAAAACAACCTTGTCGTCGAGCACGAAGACGGCTATCTGCTATCGAAGCCGCCCGAATCGATTCGCATCGATGAGGTGCTCCGCCTGTTTCAGCCCGCGCAGTATCAGCACTCGGAAGCCGTGCCGGATCAGCTCGACCAGGTGCTGGCACGACTGGAAAAGCAGCAGGAACAGACGCTCGGCGAAGCGACGTTCGCGAGCCTGATCTAGGGCACACCTGCCGCCGGATCACTGGTCGTCATCGGCACGCCGCTTGGACCCATCGGAATGCCATCGCGGTACTCGATCCGCGAGTCGACTTCGCCGGTTTCCCGAAAGAACGTCCACACCCCATTGCGACGCCCTTCGCGGTACAGCCCGGCAGATTTCTTCTGACCATTTTCCCACCAGTCGACAAACTCGCCGTGCTTGACCCCCTCGGGGCGCTGACACCACGCCGAGGTATAGGTCTGATACGACACGCCCCGCGACAGCTCCGTGCCTTTGCCACAAGTCACCGCCTTGGTCGAATCGGTAATCTTGGCCGATTCAGCAAGCGGCACGCTGTGGGCACAACCCACGAGCAGCAGCGAAAACCCAGTCCATGTCAGTAAGCCAACGCGCATAAGTCACCCTACCACAGCCTCCGTCCGGTACATCCGCCCTCTCGCCAACCCAATGACCCCTGGTGAGCGGGCAGAGCCTCCGACCCGGTTTGGCAAGCCATTCGATGGAACGGAATCTGGACCACCACCTGTTGTGGTTACCAGCTACCGGAGACCACCACGAGGTTTTCGCGGTAGGAGTTCACGCCGATGACCGTCTGCTTATTCTGGGTCAACCGGAAGCAGCGGTCGGCGAACACGCCGCTCACTGGCCCCAGGCGGAAGCTGTCACCGTTAGCAGTGGCACCGCCGATGTAGCAGCCCGAGCTTTCGACAAGCTGCACAGCGACCTGGGTGCTACCGCTCGCCTGCTTCATCATGTCGCCCATGCCCTTGGCGTAGCGGAAGCAGCTCTTGTTCATGCCGCCGCCGATGTTCACCTGATAGCCGATGATCGGAGAGACCAGGATCAGGCGCATCGCGGTGGCTTCGCGATAGAACGACGCGCTGCCGGTGTAGTAATCGCCGGTCAGGGTGTCTTGGGCCCAGGGGTCGCACTCGGTGGCGCTCTTGCAAACCCGGGTCCAGCTCCCGGTCTGGTAGTTGCCGATGGAGACGGAGTTGGGGTTGTAGGCGGTGAAGCCGCTCTCCGACGGGATCATAGCCCTAGGGCGAGTGGTCAGCATCTCATCAATGCCGCGATCGGTGAGCGTGCCAGTACAGGCCGGGCCGGGCTCTGGTGGGACGCACATCTTGGTGGTTTCCAGGTGGTGATAGGTCGACCGGCACAGGGACAGCGTAGGCCGGGCAAACGCGACCAGCGCCGAGGGACGAGTGACCACGGTAGCCACCGCACAGGCGGCACCGGGAATCTCTAGCGAGGTATCGACCCGGACTTGGTCTGCGACCGTGCGAATGCGGGCCACGGCGGGGACATAACCGTCGGTGCTCTTGCTTCCGGCGCTGTAGAAGAAGACCCAGCTCTTGCCAAAGTCGATGCTGCTCGGGGCCGGAGCACCGAAGTACCGCTCAAAGGCCGCCGCGCTGGTGAAAATCTCTCGGGTCTCGGTCTGGCCAAGCTGGGCAGGAATGGCAAAGCCCGTGACAGATGCGAACGCCAGGTCGGTCGCGCCGGTGGTGGTGTCGAGCATCGTCTCGGGATGGACAATCGGATCGGATTCGCAGCGTCCAGAGCCGGTGACTTCGGTGGCCATGTCAGGCTGCGGATCAATCGGTGTGCCGCTCCCCCCTCCCTCCGAACAGGCAGCCACTAGCAGACAGAGCGTGGACACAAGAAGCGGTCGCGAAGCGCAGAAAACCATAGGTCATCCCCCAACAGTGAATGATCTCGACCACACCTGTATCGGCGCCAGGTGGCTCGAACTACCGAGCCGCCGCCAATTCGAAACATACAGTCGGTCGAGGCCCGCCCAGAATAGCATGCAGCCGCGCCCCTCTAGTCAGCAGACCCCACCGCACAGGAATCCCGCCACCAAGCGGTGCGACCACAGGTTCCGTGGCCGACCCTGCTGCTCACTGGAGACCCGCAGGCCAAACTGGTGGCGCTCAGCCGAATTTTTTGAGACCCTCCCCCCAGCGAACCTGCTAAAGCATGCGGTATGCGTCTTTTCGCTCTCACTCCCCAAAAGCGCATGCTGCGACGAGCCATCGTGACTTGTATGGCCGTCGGTCTGCTGCTTGGTCACTCGTGCAGTGACATTACTACTACGACACTGCTCTGTGAGGATGCGGCTTCCCGACTCTATGCGTGTTGCACCAGTCACGCGGCGATCAACTGCACCGAAAACGGCTGCGGTGAGCACCATCCCAACTTCGCTACGGCCATCGCCAAGTGCGTGCGCGGCACGAGTTGTGACGACATCCGACAGGCGGGCCTGTGCGAGGTACCGGATTGGCAGTTTTCGATCGCTACCATCTGCCATGGTGGGAGTGCGACTTGCTCGACCGACGCTGGCAGCACGACCTGCACGCCGACGATCACGGAGGCCTGCGCGGCGCTCGGGAGGCTGAAATGTCAGTAATTCGCTGGCTACTCGTCTCGCTGTTGCTCCTTTCGACGCAGCACGCCTCGGCCCAGGTCGAACCGAGCCTTCCCCCTGCCGAAAATCCCGCGCCCGCAGCCGCAGAAACCGACCAACCGCCGACTCGAACGTCGCGCTTTCAGCGACCCGCATTCAGCCTGGCGTTCGTCGCGGGGGGATCGTTTCAGTATTTGATCGACACCCCGTTTCTCAGCGGTGGAGCCGAGCTGCGCCTAGGCGCACTCACCCGTCGAGTGGAAGTCTCGGCACGACTGCGTCTACTCGGCGGGCGGTCGCTCGCTGGACTGCTGCTGGTACAGCCCTCTGTGACCCTGGGAGTCATGTTCCCGGTCGATTCACGGGTTCGGATTGGCGTCGACCTGACGGTACCGCCGCTCGTACGCTCGATGCTGATTCGCTACGCCACAACGCCCAACTGGGGCCGAGCGCTGCTGTCAGGTGTCGGTCTCGAAACCAGCGTTGACATTGTCAAAGGCACCGGCAACCGCGCCCTGTTTTGGGTCGGCACCGTGGGCATCGACATCACGTCGGTCAATCCCGGCAACGGCAACTCCTACACGCTGTCAATTGGTCCCACCCTGTGGACCGGCCTCGGCTATCGTCTCTAACGCCCCAACCCAAGTATCGCAGTAGCTGAATGGATAAACATCGACGTCACGACTCGCGGCCCACGGAAGGCAGCGGACTGGTTCGCGAGCAGCTCACGTTTGCGGACAACTCCGTCGCCGCAGCGCTCTACGGACAGAACAACGGCCACCTTCGACTGATGGAACGCCAGCTCGGCTTATCGCTCCACGCCCGAGGCAACGAGCTATCCCTCATCGGCACCAAAGACAGCGTCGAGCTGGCCCACCGCTTGATCGAGCAGCTACGCACGATGCAGCAGCAGGGTCGCGCCGTCACTACGGATGATGTCGTGCGTGGACTCCAGATGATCCAGCACGACAAAGAGACGGCGGTGAGCGACGTCCTGCGCGATGCGGTGGTGGTCGCCAACCGCAGCCGTCCGGTGATTCCCAAGAGTGTTGCCCAGCAGCGCTACCTCGATGCGATTCGCAGCGAAGATGTGGTGTTTGGCATCGGTCCAGCGGGCACCGGCAAAACCTATCTAGCGATGGCGATGGCCGTCAAAGCGCTCATCGATAAGCAGGTGCGGCGAATTGTGCTGTGTCGACCGGCGGTCGAGGCGGGAGAAAAGCTCGGATTCTTGCCGGGCACGATGCAGGACAAGGTCAATCCGTATTTGCGACCGCTGTACGACGCGCTGAACGACCTACTCGACATGGAGCGCGCCCAACTGATGATCGATCGAGGCCAGATCGAGGTCGCGCCGCTGGCCTTTATGCGCGGGCGAACGCTCAATGACTCGTTTGTCATCCTCGATGAAGCGCAGAACACGACCGGCGAGCAGATGAAGATGTTTCTGACGCGCCTTGGCTACGACAGCAAGGCGGTCATCACCGGCGACATCACCCAAATCGACCTGCCGACCCGAGGCCAGAGCGGCCTGGTCGAAGCGATGCGGATCCTGAGCGGCATCGTCGGCATCGAGTTTGTTCACTTCACCGAGGTCGACGTGGTGCGCCATCCACTGGTCGCCGCGATCATTCGCGCCTACGACGCCCGCGATCAGCAGCGGCGCGCTCCAGTCGCGGCTTCGGCTGCCGCAGCAGCACTCAGCGGACCGACCAGTGCAGAACCTGGCGACGTGGCCAAGGACGAAGACTAAGTCCAAAACATTTCGGGAATGTCAGCCCCTTCGCCCGGCGTTATAAGGAAGATCATGCTGCCCAACCCAACGTTGCGTCGGTTGCTTGTCGTCCTCGCGTTCCTGCTGGCGGTCCCGGCGATTGCGTCGGCGGCCCCACTCGAAACGGATCTTGGAGAGCGACTTTCCGCAGCCCTGGCGGCACTGGCGGCCCCCGGCGGATCCCTACGCCTCGCCTATCTGCTCGCGTTCCTCGGGGGACTGGCGACCAGTCTGACGCCGTGCGTCTACCCGCTCATTCCCATCACGATCAGTCTGTTTGGGGCTCGCGAAGCGCCCCGCGCCCAGGCTCTTGGACTCGCGGCCTGTTACGTGGGAGGCATCGCCGCCACCTACACCACGCTTGGGCTGGTGGTAGGCCTGGTCGGTGGCCAGTTTGGCGCGTTCATGACGAGCCCATGGCTGATCGTACCGGTGGCGCTGTTCTTCTTGCTGATGGCGGCTTCGATGTTCGGAGCGTTCGAACTATCGCTGCCAAACGAACTACAAGGCAAACTGTCGCAAGTGGGTGGCCGGGGACCACTCGGTGCATTTCTGATGGGACTTGTCGCCGGGGTCGTCGCCGCACCATGTACCGGACCCCCGCTGGCGGCGCTGCTGCTGTTCGTAAGCACGCAGCGGTCGGTGATGACGGGCGGAACGCTGCTGTTCACCTATGCGCTGGGCATGGGCGTGCTGTTCTTTGTGATCGCGGGCTTTGCGCTCAAGATGCCCAAGTCCGGAGCCTGGATGGATGCGGTAAAGGCGGTCTTTGGTGTGGTGATGACCGTCGCTGCGCTCTACTATCTGCGCAATATTATGCCGCTGCTGCGCACCTTTGGAACAAGCTCCTACAAGTTCCTGCTGTCGCAGTCTGCGCTGGTGGTGGTCGGCATCCTTGTCGGCGGCCTGACCCTGAGCTTTTCCGAAGGACTGGCGCGGGCCGTGCGCAAAGGGATCGGGGTGCTGCTGATGGTGATTGGGCTGTACGGCTGCGTGTCGTGGACCCTGGCTCCACGCGGTGATCTGAAGTGGATGACCGATGAAGCGCAAGCGGTGCAAAAAGCGCGGAATGAAGGCAAGCCGCTGCTCATCGACTTTGGGGCCGATTGGTGTCCGCCGTGCAAGCAGATGGAAGCGAAGACGTTCCCCGATGAAGCAGTACGTCGCGAGCTAGCCCGCTTTGTCCTTCTGCGCATTGATTGCACCAACGAAACCGAGCACACGCAGGCGATGCAGGCGAAGTATCAGTCGACCTCGCTGCCCTCGGTGCTGGTCTTCGATCGACTGGGCAAGCGAACCGGCTGGTTCCGTGAATATACGCCGCCGGAGTCACTGCTGCCGGTTCTCCTTCAGACACCCTAAGCGCCATGGCCGTGTCGAAACCCACCAAGCGCGCCTCGCGGCAACCAGCACCGCGAGATTACAAGCGCGAAGCCAAACAGCGCGATAGCAAGCGTGCCCCCAGTGCGGACAGCAGTAGCGAAACAACGACGCCAGCCACGTCAAACGACGGCTCACGCACCAAGATTCCTGAGCTCTTGGCAGAACTAGAAGAAGCGGCCAAGCAGCTTGATGTCCGACTCACCTACGAAGCCATGAGCGGGGAGCTAGGCTCCGGCGGGCTGTGCAAGGTCAAAGGGCAATGGCGGGTCATCATCGACAAGCGATCGACTCCTGGTGACCGGCTGTCGATTTTGGCGCTGGCGCTCAGTCGAATCCCCCGGGACGGACTCGCGCTGTCCGCCAAGGCCGAAAAGCTGCTGAGTGAAGTCCGACCGCGAGATGTGTCGCTAGAAGATGAGCCGCTGCCGAGCGAGGGCTAAGCGCGGGTCAGGGTCTAGTGGCCGGTGAGGCGTCCGAAGACCTGGGGGCCATTGCGCGAGATGGCGGGGACAAGTCCCCCTTCTCGCTGAAGCGCAAGAATGAGTGGCGTGCTGCCGCGAGCGTGAAAGGTTCGACCGGAGCGAACGTGCGTCACCGAGCCGCTTAGGTCCACCGACAGCTCGTCATCGTCTCCGGTCAGCGTGTAGAACTCTTCGTCCGTGATCACCAAGAACGGCAGCGCTTCGTTGACCAAGTTGCGCTTGTGGATGAAGGCGTAGCTCTTGGCGATGACCACGGCCACGCCCGCGCCCTTGAGCGCCCACACTGCTTGTTCGCGGCTCGAACCCGAGCCCCAGCCTTCCTCGGCGACCACGATGTTCTGACCCGCCCGAACTCGTTCCGCGAAGCCCGGACGAACGAACTCGAAGCAGTGATCGCCCAGTTCTTTGAAGTCGGTCAGGTGACAAAACTGGCCGGGAATGATGGCGTCGGTATCGATGTGATTGCCGAAGCGCTGAGTCCGTCCCGAGATGGTCGAGGCGGCGACTTGAGCTCCACTGGTGGCAGCCACGCTCGATTCGGCAACCACGGCGACCTGGGGCTGACTGACCGAGACTTCCGGTAGCAAGCGGTTTTGCCGATGGAGAATCCGGGCAAAGCGGTCCTGATCGATGCCCTTGAGCAGTTCTCTGGGATCCCGGATCGCCATTCCCAGCGACGCCGCTGCCACCGTCGGCCCCGAGGCCAGCCATGCCAGCGAACCTTCGCCCATCCGGTTCGGATAGTTGCGATTCTGCGAGGACAACCACGTCTCACCCTTGCCCGCTCGCTGACTGGCCACGCCGAGGCACATCGAACAGCCCGGTGGATCAATCTGAAATCCCGCCTGCTCGTAGAAACGCCACAGCCCCGCCTCATAGAGCCGACCCTGGATCGACAGATCACCGGGGACCACCAAGCGCCGACCCGTCCCCGTGGGCTCGATGCCTCGCCGCAGGGCTTGTTCCAACACCAGTGCCCCGAGCACCAACTCCTCCTCCGTCGTGGTACAGGCCCCGATGAACACGCCATGGACCGGCATCCCGACGTGCTGGGTGAGCGGCACCACATTGTCCGGGGAAAACGGCTTGGCGACGAGCGGTTCCAGTGAATCGAGACGAATCGTATGCTTGGCGATGTACGGAGCGTCCTCATCGGCACGAAAGTACAAGCCCGCTTCGAACCCCGGTGCCTCGGTCCGCTGCGCGAGCCAAGCCGCCGTCACCGCGTCCGGTTCGAAGATACCGTTCAGGCCCCCAAACTCGGCGGTCATGTTCGCGATCGTAAAGCGCATATCCGTCGAAAACGACGCGACCGCTGGCCCTCGATACTCGACGCTACGCTCCATCGCGACGGTGTTACGCCCCAGCTCGCCGAGGGTGCGCAAGATGATGTCTTTGCCGGTCAGGCCAAAGGCAGGCGTCCCGACATATTCGACCGAAATCGCGTCCGGCACCTCGATCCATGACTCCCCCAGGACCATCGCTGCCGCCACGTCCGCACCACCAAGTCCAATCGCAAACGCACCCAAACCACCGTGTGACGAGGAATGTGAGTCAGCCCCAATGACGATCTGGCCCGGCAAGAGCAGGTCGCGATAAAACTTGGTGTGAAGGATCGTCTGATTGGCGTCGTAGAAGTGCCGCAGTCGCCGTTCCTTCGCAAAGCTGCGCGAGAGTTGCACCAATTTCTGCGCCCGGGGATCGCTGCGGAGGGTCGTCGGATCCACCGTGTGATCGACCGCCAAAAAGAACCGGTCTGGATTGTGGAGCGGTGGACGACCCAGGGCCTCGTAGGTCTTGTCCATCCCGTTCCACGCCAACTCACTGGCAATGGTCCAGTCGACGCGCACCCTCAGGATGTCGCCAGCCTGCACCCAAGGCCGCGACAGCCCCATCGCGTGCGCGGCCAATATCTTTTGCGTAAGCGTCATCGCCCGACGCGGGGAGGTCTGCATCGTCATCATGCTCACCGCCGAGAGAGTCGCATCCCTCGGTGTTACTGGTTTTCTGAGGAGGTTCGGGATGGCCGGACTGAGAGCTTAGACGCCGCCGTCCTTTTTCGCGGTACACGAGTCGCCAGCCGGGGTCGACACGCCATAGACGCGGATGTTGTACTGGTTCATCGAGTACTTCGATGGCTTCTCTGGAGAGTTCGTGCCACGCACGACGACGTAGTACGGCCCGCCTGCGGGAAGGTTCGGCACCTCGAGGCAGCCATTGTCCACCGCCGTTAGGTCAGCCACCACTCGCTGAGGACGATCAACTCCCGTGTCATCCTTCGCCATGCGGAACAACGCCACATCGAGATCGCCGTAGGTGACCTTGTACGTGATGCGGACCATCACTTTGGTCGGCGTGGGTAGCTTGAACTTGAACACGTCAACATCGGGCAGATCCGGCGCACTCTCATCCGGGCAGATCTCGTACGCGGTGCCGGGAGTTGGGTTCGGATCGATCGGAAGTTGGGAACCCAAACCGACCTCTTCGCCTGGCATGTCGTTCGGCTCGAGCTTGCGCGCACAACGCCACTTGCCGGTGTCCGGATCCTTCCCCGACAGCAATGGATCATTGACCGCACCAGTCCAGTAACTGCCCTTGATCCCAAAGTCCCAGTAGGACGCTGGGGTCAAGCTCAGATCCTCTGGAGCCCGTGGAGGAACACACGAACCCTCCAGTGGATTGCCGCTATTGTCTTTGACTGGTCCCCCCGTCACCGGGTCAATCAGCGAATCTCCGCAGAGTGCACCGACGCAGCACACCAAACTACCGGGGCACGCCGGACGATCCGTGGCGTAGCAGCGAAAGGCCTTCCCCAGGTCTTCATCGCTGCTGTAGTTCGGCTTATAGCAGGCCGCCGAAAAGAGCAGCGCGACGGTAAGAATCTTCGACAGACGCATGTAAACCCTCCCGAAACCCTAGTAGTTAAAGAGCGAGACCACGCCGATGGTGCCGGGGCTCACGACTGGAGCGATCAGCCACGACGTGGCGGGCTCCTCGACCTCGATGACTTTCTTGACCTTGCGGGTCTTGGGTGCCACCGGCTTTTCCTTGCCGTAGCGCTTGATCAGGTCATAGGTCAAAAGTGCCGCACCGCCGGCCAATACCACCCCGCCCACCGTCGTAACCGCCGTGCCAACCTTGTCGTACAGCAGTCCCTTGCGCTCATATTCCGACGTCGCGGGCTTGAGCGTCCGAGACAGCGTCGGATCTTCGTTCGGGCCAAAGTGCGGACACTGCGCCACGCCGTTCACTTTCACCTTCACTTCGCACGCCGAGTCGCCGCTCACCAGCGAGGCATTCGACGCCGCCATTCCGAGCAGTCCCAAGCCAGCGCCGAGTCCGCCAAGGCCAAGGACCGTCGCCACCGCACCACCCCAGCCCATCGGACCGAGAAGCGGCTTGCCCGACTTGCCGCCGCCCTTCGACTTGTCCCGCATCTGCTGACGAAGCTTCGCCATCGCCTTCTCTTGCGAACCAAGATCGAAGGTCGCTTGCTCGTTTTCGATGTCACGAGTCGGCCCCGTCTTCGTCCGCTTGGCGACTTCCTCATCATCGGCACCGTCTGCCTGTAACTCGGCACCGATCATCTGAGGACGTACCGTCGGGTCCATCAGCACCAGGTTTGGGCTCAGCTCGTTGCCAATCGACTTGATCACGGTTCCCGCCGGATCTTTGGCTTCGATGTAGTACTGGAACGCCTTGCCCTGCGCCACATCCCCCGGAATTCGAGCGACCTTTTCGTTACCGCGCCGCTTCAGTTCCAGGCTGTCGAAGTTCGCCTGACCTTCCTTGCGAAAGTAGACCTTGACCTTGACGCCCTTCATGACCGGCATCTGGACGCGAATGTCGACGGGTTGACCCGGAGGTGCCGCGTCGACCGGGGTATGCGCCCACTCGTTGGCCGCCTTTTCGGGGGCCGCCACCGGTTGAGCTTGCGTCGCCGCTTCAGCGCCAGCAGCCTCAGCCACCGGTTTCGCGGCTTCCCCCACCGGTTTGGCGATGTCGACGGGCTTTGCAGCTTCGACCGCCGACTTCGCTGGCTCTGCCGCCTTCACCGCTTCGACGGCCGGCTTGGCCGCTTCCACCGCTGGCTTGGCGGGTGCAAGCTGCTGTGGCTGACTCGCCGCAGTCCGTTCTTTTTCCACTTCGCCAATCGCCGTCTCGATGCTGGCGCGCTGCTTCTCGTCGGCAGGAACCTCAGCCAAAAACTTCTTATAGAAGTAGATGGCCATCTCATAGTCCTTGGTCTTGCGATAGGTCATCGCGATGTTGACCAAGATCGCCGGGATGCGCTTGAGCACGTATGCGCGCTTGAGTTCCTTGATCGCCAGGTCGTACTTGCCCTCGGTGTAAGCGTCCTGGCCGAGCTTGTAGTGCTTCTTCGCCTCAGCGGTGATTTCAGGATCTTCTTCCTGACCAAACGCCTGACGACAACCGATCACCTCCAGCCATTCGCTGTGGACGGGAAAGGACATCGCCAGCAGGGCAACCGCCGTGGCTGAGAGGAGAGTTTTCTTGCGCATCTTGCTCCCTTCGGGCTTCCCAAATAGCTCGTTACTGTGCAAACGGGTCGATCCAGCTCTCGTCCTTCTTGGACTTGGCTGGTGGTTTCTCGGTCTTTTCGGGCTTGGCCGCAGGCTCAGCCTTGGCAGCCGGTTCCGCCTTCGCGGGCTTTTCCGCCTTCGCGGGCTTTTCCGCCTTCGCGACTGGCTCGGCCTTCACGGGCTTTTCGGCCTTCTCTGGCTTCGCAGCAGACTCCGCAAGGGCCGCCTTTTCGGCCTTCGCGGCTTTCTCTTTGGCCACCTTCTCGGCTTTGGCGGCCTTCTTTTCGTCTTCTTTTGACACCACCGGCTCTGCAACAACCGGCTTTTCGACCGGCGCGACCGCAGGAGCAGCGGGACGACTGGTCGTTGCTGGAGCGTCGGCTGCCGTAGGTGCAGCCGGAGCAACCGGCTTCGCAGCAACCGGTTCATCCTTCGGAGCGACAGCCGGCGCCACCGCTGGAACGGGTGCGGCTACGGCCGCTGGCTGGGCAGCGCTCGGAGCGGCTGGTACAGTCTCAGGAGTGGGCACCGCTGCGGGCGGAGGACTCACTGGAACCACTGCCGCTGGCACCGGTACAGCCGGCTGAACCGCAGCCGGGGATGGACTCACCGGTTGCGGCACCACAGCTTGCGAAGGCTGGGCAGCAGGCGGAGTGTTCGTCGTTGGTGAAGATCCACTGCCAAATAGGAAGTAGATCGCTCCAACCACCACACCGGCGGCGACCGCGATACCCCCGATGAGCGCTCCCTTGCTGACGCCGGTCCGCGCTGGCGGCTCGATCGGAACTGGCATGGCCCGAGTTCGCGACTCGCTACGCGGTGCCGATTCGACCCGCCGAGGCTCTTCTCGCGGCACTGGACGTGCGGCGATCAGCGGCTTCGCGGGTTCTGGATTGCTCTCCACTTCAACGGGCGTTTTTGCAGAAACGACCACGGGTGCGGCGGCTGCGGTCTCTGTCTCTTTGACCTCGACCGCCGCCGCCGTTTGTTGACGCTGACGATCGCGGTTCTTCTTCTTGCCTTGTCGCTGCTGCTGACCAACGGCTGCCGTCTGTTCAAGCTTCTTTTCGAACGATCCCGGCTTGTCTTCCGCCGCATCAGCATCCGACGTCACGACCACCGATGCACTCACCGCTGTTGCCGTCGCAACTGGCGCAGATGCGGCGATCTCTGCCACGGGCGGCTGCGCTGCCTCCAGCGAGGCCGCCCCGCGAACACGCTCGACAGGGGGACTTGCGGGCTCCACCGCTGGCTTGATTTCGACGGCCGCTGGCTGAACCTCAACGCTGGCTGGCTGAGCAGCGATGACCGCTGGTTGGACATCGACGATCGCGGGCTTGGCATCGCTGACGCCGCCTGGCTCAACTGCCGCGCTCGCGATTTCACTCACGATCACCGTAGAAACAGGCTCGCTGGGAACTGCTGTCGTCTGAACAGGTGCAGCCGCGATCACCGGAGCGGCATGCACCGCTACAGGAGGTTCGTCCGAGATGATCTGCGAGGCCTCAACCTCTTCGACCGGAACCAATAGATCCCACTGCCGACTGCGAATCGAGCTAACTCGCTGATTGGCACGAACGATGAAATCGTCGAGCAGGTCATCCATGCTCTGACGTCGAACACCGGGACGGCTATGCGCTGCCACCGGCGGGGGCGGCGGAGGAACCGAACGGGGTTGTTTGCCTTGGTTCTGCGTGGACATCGTGACTGCGCCTTCCAATTCCCCGCTCATTTGGCGGGCACGGCCCCAAAGTGCGAGGGGCGCTAGCGGGGGGTTTTACCTTTCGCCGCGTAGGCTTTTCAAGCCAAATGTACGCTCGACCGCACCCCAGCGTACAGGGTCTTACCACCCCCTTGCGAAGCCGGGCACGTCTCCGTATGCTGCGCGCCATGTCAACCTATGGTTCCGGCGACCTCCCCGAAGAGGTGCCTCCGCAGCCCCGACGACGTACCACCACTTTCGTTGCGCCCCCACCTCGCCTGCGAAAGGGAAGCGTCCGGTTGCCGTTCGATGCTGCTCGCCGCCTTGCCGCCGGTCATCCATGGGTCTTTCGCGACACCATTGGTCGTCCGCTTTCCAGTGAATCCGGCGATGTCGTCGACTTGTTCGATCCCGAAGGAACCTTCATTGCTCGCGGGATCTACGATCCGGAAGGTCCGATCGCGGTACGCACGTTCACCCGCGATCCCAATGAAGTGCTCGATAGCGCGGCACTGATGCGGCGGGTTCGAGCGGCGGCTCGCATGCGCAAGGCGCTGCTCCCAACCGATGAGCTGACTGCCTATCGGTTGATTCACGGCGAGGGCGACTTCCTGCCGGGTATCACCGTTGATCGCTATGGCGATTATCTGGTGATGCATGTTTTCTCCGCGTCGCTGTCAAAGCTCAGCGAGCAACTGGTTCCGGTTTTGCAAGAGGTTCACTCGCCTAAGTCGATCTACGTACAGAAACGCTACCGCCCGCTGGGAGGCGAGGGCCCACGCGAGCCTGCGGAGATGGCCTGGGGCGAAGTGGCACCGCTTGAGATCGAAGTGCGCGAAGGCAGCCTGCACATTGGCGTCGACGTCACCGCGCCGCTCGGAACCGGTCTATTCCCCGACCTACGCAACGGTCGCATGGCTGTGACCGCCCGCGCCAAAGACCGTCGAGTCCTCAATCTATTTAGCTACACGGGAGCGCTCTCACTAGCTGCGGCCGCCGGTGGGGCCAAGGAAGTCGTTTCGGTCGACCTGTCTGCCAAAGCGCACGCCCGCGCCCGTCGCAACTTGCAGCTCTCCGGGATGAGCGAGGACATCCACGAGTTCATCGCCGCCGATGCATTGACCGTGATGGCGCGGATGGCCGACCGCAAGCGCCTGTTTGACATGGTGATCATCGATCCGCCCGCTTTTGCGCATTCCCGTGAACGCGCCTTTTCTGTGGAGCGTGACTATCGCGAGCTGGTGTCGATGGCGCTGCGCGTCTGTGAATCGGGTGCCCTGCTCTGCTGCGCAGTCAATGCCCATCGCTTCTCGCTCGATGCGCTCATCACCGAGCTTGGCGAAGGGGCGAGCCGGGCTCGTCGCTTGGTGCGCATCGTCGAGCAGGTTGGGCTACCCGCAGACTTCCCGCTCCCGGCGGGTTTTCCGGATGGCAACTACCTAAAGTTCGTGGTCTGCAGCGTGGTGTAGTCGTAATGCGGCCCGAGCGATTTGCCCCGCCTTGTCGACTCGCCGAGCTGACCTACCCCGAGGCGGAGCAGCTTCGTGAGCTGTCGCCGGTGGTGCTCCTGCCAATGGGTTCAGTCGAGGCCCACGGCCCGCACTTGCCGCTCGGAACCGACTCCTATTTGTCGGAATCGCTCGCGCAGTCGGTCCAGGCGTCCCTATACGACGCACACCATCCATCGGTGATTGCCCCTACGGTTTGCTATGCGCTCACGCACTTTGCGAGTGAGTTCGCCGGAACGGTGTCGCTCTCGGCGGAATCGGCGCTGGCGCAGCTTCGCGGGATCCTGGTCGCCTTCCATCGGGCTGGCTTTGAACGAATCTGCCTGGTCAACAGCCACCTAGAACCGGCCCACATTGCCGGCATCCGTCAGCTCGTCTCCGAGCTACGCACCGAGTACGGTCCATTTGTCGCCTTCCCCGATCAGACCGAGAAGCGCTGGGCCCGCACACTGTCCGCCGAATACAAGAGTGGCAGTTGTCACGCCGGAAGCTACGAAACCTCGCTGCTTGTGCTGGCACGCCCCGATCTGTGCCGCGATTCGATTGCGCACGAGCTACCTGCCAACCAAAGCGATTTTCTCGCGAAGGTACGTGCCGGTGCGACAACCTTCAAACAAGCGGGCGGCCCTCAGGCCTACTTCGGACAACCCGCCGCAGCCAACGCAAGCGAAGGCAAAGAGCTATTGGCGCTCCTGACGACGATGGTGTTGACCACGATCGCGGAAACTTGGGGTTTGCCGCTGCCGCCCCGCAGCCCGCCGCGCTAGCGTTCGTATCACCTTATGGGTGGGTAAGGTTTACGCCGCGTACCCACCGCCACCGCGCCTGCGCTGTACCGCCCACACGTAGGTACCTATCCGAAGCCTAGAATTTGCGTTGAGGATGGTTCCCTGTTCACCGAAGAACAGCACGTTGTCACTGGCGAAGCCGACGATCGCACGCAGACGCACGGGCAGGTCGGTTAAGACCGGCGTCACTGTCGATCCATTGGCGCGGTAGATGTCGCGACTGCCAACCATCCACAGCTCGCTCCCGCTCTGACCCCAGATGGCGTGAGGCTGAAAAAGCTGAGGCCGAGGGCTTTCCCAGCACAGCCCGCTTTGACGACAGCTCTGCGGCTGACACTGTCTGGTTTGGTAGCTACAGACCTTGCCGCTGCCGCAGTCGAGCGGATGATTGGTGCAAGCCTCGCCGTTCTCGACGCGAAAAGCATCCCAGGTGGTCGAGCAGCTCGTCACACCCAACGCCACAAACAGTGCCAATCCACGCATCGCGTTGTTCCCCCAAGCTGTATGGTAGCCAGAGGCTGCGGCCCGCTGAAAGCGACTACTTGTGCGGCGACACGAGAAGCTGCTCGATCGTCTTCTTCAATTTCGCAATGTCGGCGGGCCCGCTATAGCCTTCATTGATGAGCTGCACCGTGCCTTGCGCATCGACGACGTACGAGGTCGGCATCTTCGGCGGATCATAGACCTCGGCAAGCTGGCCCTTCGGATCATATAGGTTCGTAAAAGTCAGCTTCAGCCGAGAAATCAGATCATCGGCGTTCTTGCGCTCGCGATCGATGTTGATGCCGATGATCACGACGCCTCGGCTGGCGAGCTGCTTGTGAAGCTTTTCCAGCTCGGGCAGCTCCCGCAGACATGGCTCACACCACGACGCCCAAAAGTCGATCAGCACCACCTTGCCGCGCAGCTCACCGAGCTTCACCAGCTTCTGCGCAGCGTCGGTCAGCGCAAAGTCGGCGGCCGGCTTACCGACTTGCTGCCCCGCTTCCGCTGACCCGAGCGACAGAGCAAAACAAAGCCCTGCCAAGGCCAGCTTGATCGCTGTCACTTCGACATCTCCGCTTCGATATAAGAGCGTAGCTCCTCGATCGACCCCAGCTTCGCCTTGCAGCCGTTGATGAGGATGCCGGGCGTACCGGTCAGCTCGACCTTTTTCCCCTCGGCGCGATCCTTTTCGACGCGCTCGCGGGCGGCCTGCATGTCGGCCTGGAACTTGTTTACATCGAGCTTCATCTCCAGCGCATACCGAACCAAGTCCGCCATCGTCTGCTTGTCTTGGTTTTCGTACAGCTTGTCGTGATAGCTCCAAAACTTGCCCTGCTTACCGGCCGCCACCGCCGCCATCGCCGCGTTCATCGCGTTGGGATGCATCGGCAGCGGGTAGTTCATAAACACTAGGCGAACCTTGGAATACTCGGCCAAGACTTGCTTGAGCATTGGCTCGACGGCGCGGCAGGCCGGACACTCGAAGTCCGAAAACTCCACAATCGTCACCGGCGCTTTGACATCGCCGCGAATCGGCGCTTGCGAGGTGTCGACGGTGTAGCACTTCCGCTGGAGATAGCGCTCGCTGTACTTTTCCTCGATCTCGCTTTCGAGAAAGCCATCATTGACGAGCTTGAGGAGCCACTTCGACGCCACCAGTGACAGCTTGCAGCTCGGATCGCTGCGCAGCGACACCTGGAGAGAGTGCGGCTTGCCACACGCCGACGGGAACTTGTCCACGAGTCGCTTCAAAAGAGCGCGATCACTATCGGACAGGCTCTTCGTGTCGAGGCCGGGGATCTCGCCCGTTGCAGCCGCTGGTGCCGCCGGTTTGGGTGCTTCACCAACAGCAAACGCCGCTGGTGCCAGCAAAAGACTCAGACCAAAGGTTGCCGACTTGGCGGCGCGTCGAAGGGAATATGCGGTGTACGTCATGGGTGTTGTGCAGTCTTGGACGGCTGACCGTCTTGTTTCTATCACGAAAGTCCCGATCAAACCGATCGGTCAAAGCACGGGCCGATCGGTCAAACCGCTGGGGTCCGTCCTTCCAGCACCGCCAGGATCGGATTTTGATAGTTGCGGTGACGAGCAATGACGCCATCGAGCCCACGCCCACCGGTTTCGGGCCGTTTGACATCGGCAAACTCACCCGCCGCGATCGCCGCGAACAGTCCTTCTCGGGCCACGTTGCGCAGCATCTCGTGGGCATCGCCCAGCACTTGCTTGGCTCGCGTCACCACCAGGCCTTCGGGATCGAACCGCAGCTCCTTGCTGAGGCTGCGAGCGGCGGTAAACACGTAGTCGGCCCCTTTGATGGCCGCGAAGCGATCGTGGAGCAGTGGCGTATGAATCGCCTCGGTCATCATGCCAAGCAGCTCGATGGTCTGTTCGGTCATCACCCCCACCAAATCGAAGAGCCCATCGACACGGTGCGACCAGAAGATGTCGCCGGTTTTGTGTTTGGTCGCGGGCATCCACTTGATCGGGTGTCGCGGGAACAGTTGCCGTACCAGCAGCGCCTGCGACAGGTCCAGCACGAACGAGTCGGGCATTGCTTTGTCGATCTCAAAGGCGTGGCCCAGACCCATTTGTTCTTCGCGCAGACCCGCCCGAAACGCGAACGCCTCGTTGATAAACTGCGAGGCGAGCACGGTGTGCGCTTTTTCGACGGCATCGGCGGTCGTGAGATAGTTGTCCTCGCCGGTATTGATGATCATCCCGGCCCTGGCAATGATTCGCCGGGAAAAATACTGATCGCACAGCGTCCGCTTCGGGTTGATGTCGCGGAACAAGATGCCGTACATGGCGTCGTTGAGCAGCATGTCGAGTCGCTCAACGGCACCCAAGTAAGCGATCTCGGGCATGCATAAACCCGACGAGTAATTGACCTGCTGAAGGTAGCGCCCCAGCTTTTCCTGCTCGGCATCGAGGGCGCTGCGGACGATGCGAAAGTTCTCCTGAGTCGCCCACGTCCCGCCATAGCCCTCGGTGGTGGCTCCGTAGGGCACATAATCGATCAGCGACTGCGCCGTCGATCGAATCACGGCGATGATGTCGGCCCCCACTTGGGCCGCCGCCCGTGCTTGATCCGCATCGTCATAGATGTTGCCGGTCGCCACGATCACGTACTTCAGGGGTGGCCCGCCGCCTGGCCGAATCACATCGCCCGCTGGTGGGGCCCGGTCGGGTCCAAGTCCTAGTCGTTTCCAGGTCGAGATCCGCTGCTGATGAGCGGCGTCGATCTGAGAAAGTGCTCGCTCGGTCGGCTCGACCAACACCTTGGCGATCGCGGCCTGATTCTTTTCGAGTGACGCCACCAGCTCGGCCCCTTCGGGCAAGCTGCTGCCGAATGCCAGCTCCTCGGCGGCCTCTTGCATCGAGAGCTGGGGACGACGAACCAGCAACAGCCCCAAGATGGCGGCAATTCCGTGCTCAAGGACTCCCGCTTGCCGGTAGCGCTCGACGCAGCGGTTGACCAGCGGCACGCCCTCGCCATCCACCCCGTCGATACCAAAGGCGCGTAGGACCGTTCGTTCGATACTAACCGTGGTGTGGCCGCTGATGAAGCCTTGGACTTGGTCCGCGACCTGGCCAGCCAAGGCCCGACATTCTTCGACGATGCGGGGGTCAATCGGCAGAGGGTGCATGGACGCAGCGTATGCCCGGCCCGAGCGCGGATCAACTTCGCTGGCAGGGGAACCCGATTGCGAAATCGGCCCCACGCCCTGGTGAGATATGATGGAGAGCGGATTTTCCCGACTTAGCGAAAACTACCAGCGCCTTACACGGCCACGCCCTACTACGGAGGCAGGAATGTCTATGGCTCAGACCGTCTTTCACAGATTTTGTCAGCGCATCGCGGTCATTGCGATGTGCGGGCTCGCGCTCCTCATGCTGCTGCATCCGAGCGTCGCGACGGCCAAGTCTTGCCCGAACCTCGTCATCGTCATCGATCAATCCGCATCCATGGCGAAAAACGCGATGGGGATCACCGTGCCGCAGGGCTCGCCCGACTCGAAGTGGTCGATCGCCACCAAGGCACTCATCGGCATGAACAACAAGTACGACGGCTTGCTGCCGCTCGGTTACAGCAACTTCCCCACCGGCACCAACTGCCCGGTCAGCGCCACCGTCCGCATCCCGCCCGGTTACGCAAACCGCGTCAACATCAACAACGCGATGATCGACTTCCCCTACGCCGGAGGCAGCACGCCCACCTGTACTGCGGTCACCAACAACGCCAAAGACCTGGCGACTCGTGATCCCAGCCGTGCCAGCTACATGCTGCTGGTCACCGATGGCTCGCCCGATTCGCTGTGCTGTGGGGTCGATCCGGTCAAGACCACCGTGGATGCGATCCGTGCTGCGGCCAATCCGACCGTTTCGACGGTTCCGCCGGTCTACACGCTGGTCGTTGGCTTCGGTCAGGTCAGCGATGCCGAGCGGCAGGCCCTAAACCAGATGGCCGATGCCGGGGGCTTCCCGGTGACCAATGGTGATCCCCTCTATCGGTACTATCGCGCCGAAGACTCCGCAGCGCTCGAACAAGCGCTGGCGCTGATCGTCAAGTACGTCGCTGGCGGAGACGCCGGTACGATCGCCACCTGCGAGGACGGCTGCTACGGCAAAGGCTGCCCGGCGGGTCAAGCCTGCGTCCAGAATGCCTGTCGCACCGATCCATGCGCGGGCAAGACCTGCCCGGCGGACAAATACTGCTTGCCGACGTTTTACAGCAACGGCACCAGCCAGGCCGACTGTGTCGACACCTGCAAGGCTCCGTGCCCGCAGACCTCGCGCTGCGAGCGCGGCCAGTGCGTCGGCGATCCGTGTAGCGGTCAGTGTCAACCCGGCCAAAAGTGCCAACCAATCCCCGATACCAACCAGGGCAAGTGCGTTGATGAGCCGCTGTGTAAAAACACCATCTGCCACCAAAGCCAGGGCTGCTTCGGCGGCACCAGCGATGGGGAATGTCGCGATGATGCCTGTCGCTTTGTGACCTGCCCGACTGGCACGGTCTGCCATCCGTTCACTGGAAGCTGCGAATCGCCCGATCCTCAGCCGATTCAGAGCCTCGGTGCCGGTGGCATCGGCTGCGATGTCAGCACGGGATCATCGGCTGGGCGGCTGTCCTGGCTGTCGGCCGGGTTGATTCTCTCGCTGCTGCTGCTCGCACGTCGGCGCACGGTTCACGCCGCGTAAGTTCGACCGTTCCGTTCGCGCTTGGGTCCGCACATCCGGCGATCCTCTCGATGGCGGCACAGACCCTTTGCATGGGCCGTCTTGTCTCGCTAGACTACGCGCCCATGTCGCAGACTAAAAAGTCCCAACCCAACCCGGCAGCATCGTCAGAGTTCGCGTCGATGCTGGCCGCCTTCGAGAGTGAGCACAAGAGTGAGTCATCCCGTCGCAAGCAGGACGGTGTTCGTGTCGGTGCCGAGGTCCGTGGCAAGATTTTGTCGATTGGCCGCGACTCCGCCTTTGTGGATCTAGGAGGCAAGGCCGACGGCTCGCTGTCTCTGGAAGAGCTACGCGGTCCCGATGGCCAGCTCACCGTCCAGGTCGGCGATGAGATCACCGCCCGCATCGTGGAGATCGATGGTCGTGGCGGTGGTGTGGTGCTTCGCAAGACCCTGGGTCGCGGCCCGGATTCCCGCGAAGAGCTGCGCCAGGCGTTCGAGCTGGGCATCCCGTTCGAGGGAACCGTCTCCGCTGTCGTCAAAGGCGGCGTCGAAGTGCAGGTGGCTGGATCGCGTGGCTTCTGTCCGATCTCGCAGCTTGACCTTCGCCACACCGAAGACGCCACTCCATATGTCGGCCAGAAGCTCAGCTTCCGCATCACCCGCTTCGAGGAAAACGGTCGCAACCTCAACGTCGTGGTGTCGCGGCGGGCGATCCTCGAAGAAGCGGCCCAGGCCCAGGCTGAGGAGCTTCGCAAAAAGCTCGCTCCGGGCGTGGTGGTTCGGGGCCGTGTGACGGCACTCAAGGACTACGGCGCGTTCGTCGACATCGGCGGCATCGAGGGCATGCTTCACGTGAGCGAGCTGTCGTTCCAGCGCGCCCGGATGCCCAAGGATGTGCTGGCGGTCGGCCAAGAGATCGAAGTGCTGGTGCTCAAGATTGAGCCGAGCCAGGATCCCAAGCGTCGCGAGCGGATTTCGCTATCGCTCAAGTCGCTGGAAAAAGATCCATGGAGCGACATCAGCGAACGCTATCCGATCGGAACGCGCTTCCCGGCGACCGTGCTCCGCACCGAGGCATTCGGTGCCATCGTCGAGCTAGAGCCGGGCATCGAAGGCCTGATTCACATCAGCGAGCTGGGCGGCGGCAGGCGACTGCATCACGCCCGGGAGGCCGTGCAGAACGGTGCCAAGATCGACGTCGTGATCCAGCAGGTCGATGCCGAAAAACGGCGGCTGTCGCTCGGTCGCGCTTCGATGGATGATGTCGAGGGCGGCGAAGCACCGGCGGCCGTAAGCCAGCCGCAAGGGGGCCGGGTCGGCTTTGGCACCCTGGGTGATCTGCTGTCGAAGAGCGCGAAGAAGAAGTAGCCATGGCTCGCATTAGCGTCGCTTCCCTGTCGGCCCAGCTCAAGAAGCTGCGCGATGAGGTCGTTTCGCAGGGACCGCAGAAGATCGAGCCGAACCGCAAGGACTCGACGACGATCGGCGTGAGTGATGAGGACGAGCAAGCGCTGTCCGAGATGATGCAGACGCTCGCCTCGCAGCAAAACCGCCGCCAAAGCGAGCTGCTCGCCCAGATCGATCGGGCGCTGGCTCGACTCGAGCGCGAGCCGGACCTGGTCGGTCTGTGCGAAGAGTGCGAAGAAGAGATCGACGAACGGCGGCTGTCGCTACGCCCCTATGTCACGCTGTGCGCCGAGTGCCAGTCCAGCTACGACCCCAAGCGCAACATCGCCCGCAAAAACCTGACCGACTACCGCTAGCAAAACCACTGGCGTGGGTGGTGGGCCTAGGCTAAAAGCGCCGGCATGGCTGAAACCCCATTTGATCTACTTGTTTATCTACGGACTGCGCCGGTTGTGACCATCGAGTCGGGTATCTTGCTGGCGCGGACGCTGCTCTCGGTGATGCCGAAGAGCATGCCCGCGCATGTCAAAAAGTCTGCGCAGAAGCTCGGTCGGGTGACGGATCTGGCGCAAGCCGCACTGACCGAAAGGCAGCGCGAGCTGGGCACCCCGCTCGACGAGACCTCCCGCGAGGTCGATGGCGCGGCGGACCTGGCGTGGGGCGCGCTGCGCGATCTGCTCGATGCGCTGAGCCGCCTGCCGGACAAGTACGAGCGAGCCGGGAAGGCGCGGAAGCTGCTGGCCACGATCTTCCCCGAAGGCTTACTGTTTCTGCGGCTGTCGTATGGCGAGCAGTACGTGATGATGGACACCATGCTGAAGCGGATCGACAGCGAGGGGCTGGCCAAGTCGCTCGATGCGGTGGTGGGGCCGGAGCTGCTGCAAGAGATTCGGACCGTCCACCCGCGCTACCAAGCGATGGTCGCCCGGCGGCTGAAAGAGACTGGTCCTGCGAAAAACCTGATCGAGCACGTCCGAGCGATTCAGCGAACCATCGTCGAGTATGCAACCTCGGTGGCGAGCACGGTCGACGATGAAGATCCCTCGACCATCGCCCCGGCCAAAGAGGCGCTGCGCCCGATCGACAACCACCGCGAGCTGACCAGCAGCAAGCGCCCAAGCCCCGAAGCCCCAAGCCCAGCAAGCCCGATCGAGCCCACCCCCGCCCCGAGCGGCCAGTAAACGGGCTGACAAGACGGTTGGTGATCCAACTCCAGGCCGCCCACCTGGATCCAAGACGGTCGATCATCCAACTCCAGGCCGCCCACCTGGATCCAAGGTCGGTTGGTGATCCAACTCCAGGCCCACAACCTGGATCAAAGACGGTCGATCATCCAACTCCAGGCCGCCCACCTGGATCCAAGGTCGGTTGGTCATCCAACTTTGGGCCATTCACCTGGATGTCACGACGGTTGGTGATCCAACGTTGGATGCTCAGGTTCCCTTCGCGGTTTTTTCCTGACGATGAAGCGGCGGCTCGGGTGCCCGTGCGGCGAAGACTCGGATAGAATTGGCAGAACTCGCGATGCGAGAAGGTGGAAAGTGACTCAAGTGTCAGAAACAGCGACGGCTCAGCAAGCGGCGCAGCAGATCGAGAGCTTTCGCAGCGACGTGCGACGACTCCGCGATGAGATCGCCCGTGTCATCGTCGGTCACGAAGAGATTGTCGAAGGGGTGGTGATTGCGCTGCTGTCGGGCGGCCATGTGCTGCTCGAAGGCGTGCCGGGGCTGGGCAAGACGATGCTGGTGCGGACGCTGGCCGAGGCCATCGACCTGACCTTTTCGCGGGTGCAGTTTACGCCCGACCTGATGCCCGCGGACATCCTCGGCACCAACGTCCTTATCGAGGAAGAGAGCGGGCGGCGGCGCTTCGAGTTCCAGCGCGGTCCGATCTTTGCGCACATCGTGCTGGCCGACGAGATCAACCGGGCGACACCCAAGACCCAGTCGGCGCTGCTGGAAACCATGCAAGAGCAGACGGTCACGGTGTCGAAGACGACCTACGAGCTGCCGCAGCCGTTCTTTGTGCTGGCGACGCAAAACCCGCTCGAAATGGAAGGCACGTATCCGCTGCCGGAAGCGCAGCTCGATCGCTTCTTCTTCAAGCTGCGGGTGGAGTTTCCATCGAGCGAGGCGCTCCATACGATCCTCGATCGGACGACGACCAAGAGCAACCTGCATGCGCAGAAGGTGCTCGGCGGGGCGAACCTGCTTGAGCTGCGCAGCTTGGTGCGGCAGGTGCCGGTGGCGCGGTCGGTGCAGGACTTCGCGGTGCGCATCCTGGTCGGCACCCATCCCGATGCCGAGAAGGCCGCCAAGGTGCTCGGCAAGGGCGAAAAGGTCGATCGCAACGACTTGGTGAAGCGGTTTGTGCGCTACGGGGCGTCGCCGCGAGGGGCACAGGCGCTGCTGCTCGGGGCCAAGGTGCTGGCGCTGCTCGATGGCCGGTTCGCGGTGTCGTGTGCGGATGTGGTGAAGGTGGCCCGTCCGGCGCTCCGGCACCGGCTGATCCTGAACTTTGAAGGCCAGGCCGAAGGGGTCTCGACCGACGACATCGTCAGCGCCATCATCGCCCGTACCCCCGAGACGCTTCCCGGCACAGCCCGGTCCTAGGCCACCGTGGATCAAACGGCAGCATCGACGCAGGCGGCGCAGGCGGGCTTCGATCAGCAGTTTCTCAAGCAGCTTGAGTACCTGCACGTCGTCGCCAAGAAGGTCTTTGCGGGCAAAAGTCGTGCCGAGCGGCGGTCGCGTGGCCAAGGCTCGGGAATCGAGTTTGCGGACCATCGCGACTATACGGCGGGCGACGATCTGCGCTACCTCGACTGGTCGGTGTACGGGCGCATGGACCGGCTGCTGTTGCGGCTGTTCGAGCAGGAAGAAGACCTGCACATCTACCTGCTGATCGATCGCTCGGCGTCGATGCGACTGGGGGGGCGACCGGATGTGCCGCTGCTCCGACGCAGCAGTGAGGGTCGCATCGCCAAGCTCGGCTATGCCGCGCAGGTCACGGCAGCCCTGGCCTACGTCGGACTGGCCAACCTGGATCGCGTGGCCATCTACGGCCTGGGCCAGCGACTGACTGCGGAGCTTCCGGCGTCACGCGGCAAGGGACAAATCTTCAAAGTCTTCGACTTTTTGGCGGGCCTGACTCCAGAGGGAAACACCGACCTGCGCACCTCGATTGGCGAGTTTGTGCAGCGGATCAAGCGACGCGGCATCGCGATCGTGATCTCGGACTTCTACGATCACAACGGCTACGACGAAGGGCTGAACCTGCTGCGCTACCACCGCTTTGAGCCCGCCGCCATCCAGGTGATCGATCCGCTCGAGGTCAATCCATCGGTGCGCGGTGACATCGAGATCGTCGACATGGAGACCGGTGAGCTGCGGGAAGTGACTCTGTCGCAGTCGCTGATCGACGCCTACAAGCACGAGCACTCGGCGTACTGCGAGACGCTGGCCGCGTTCTGCAAGAGCCGCAGCATCAGCTACATCCGCGCCGAGACGAGCGTCCCGTTTGACGAGCTGACCTTGCACGCGCTCCGTCAGGGGGGATTTATCCGATGACACCGCTTACGCTGCTCGGCATGCCCTGGGGACAGCTCTTCCCCATCGCCGCAGCGGGGACGGCGGTGCTGACGCTGCTCTACGTGCTGCGGCAGAGGCGACGCCGCCTGGAAGTTCCGTTTTCGCCGCTGTGGCAGAAAGTGCTCGGGCAGAGCGAAGCGATGAGCCTGTGGCAAAAGCTGCTGCGGTTGCTGTCGCTTCTGCTGCAACTGCTGGTGCTGGCCCTGCTGACGCTGGCACTTGGGGATCCACGGCTCGGTCGGTCCGCAGAGGGTCGCTCGATGGTGCTGCTCATCGATGCCTCGGCGTCGATGCAGGCCACGATTCCGGCGCTACCGGGCAAGACCCGACTCGATCTGGCGAGGGCCGCTGCCGAAGACCTGGTGCGCGGTCTGCATGGCGATGATCTGGCAGTGGTGGTGCAGCTCGATGGTCGACCGGCACCGCTTGGTGGATTTTCCGATGACGAGCGCGAGATCCTGGCGCAGCTTGGCCAGGTGCGCGCCCGCGATAGCGCCGCTGACTTGCCCGCCGGACTCTGGCTGGCCCAAGCGCTTTTGCAAGGTCGACCACGTCCCCAGGTCATTCTGTTTTCCGATGGTGGCTTCGAGGACTCGGCGCTGCAAAAAAAGCCTACCGGAATCGAGGTCCGCTTTGTGCCACTGCCCAAGCAAGCGCTGCTTCGGCCCAGCGATGGCAATGCGGCGATTACCTCGTTTGCGGTCAGGCGCTATCGGCGCAACCGGTTAAGCTACGAAGTGCTGCTTCAGCTCGCGTACTTTCCGTCCCCGAGTGGTCCGAAGACGGCGAAGAAGGCGACGCTGGAGCTTCGTCAAGAAGGCGAGCTGGTCGATGTGCAGCAGCTCGACCTGGTGCCGGGCGAGCAGACGCGGAAGCTGTATCCAAGCCTGTCGGGAGCGGGCACGCACCTGGAAGCGGTGCTGCGGCTGGCGGATGGGGAAGTGGACTTGCTGCCGCTCGACAATCGCGCCTATGCGGTGCTGCCGGAGCGCAAGCGGGTGCGGCTGCTGATGGTGACGCGAGGCAACCTGTTTTTAGAGGGAGCACTGCTCGCCGCGAGTGCTGGGGAAGAAAATCACCTGCAAATCGATAAGGTGGCACCGGACGCGTATTCCGATGAAAAGGCGGCTCGTTATGACGCCGTTCTGTTTGATGCCTGGACGCCGCCGCAGCCGCCCGATGCCCACGCGATCTACCTCGATCCCCAGGGTGCGGAGAGTCCGTTTCCGATCGCCAAGTCCATTGCCTCGCCGTATCTGTCGGATCTCGATGAACAGCATCCGGTGCTGCGCTGGGTTTCGCTGGCCGACATCAACATGAGTCGCGCCTCGGTGTTCCGTTTGGGACCATTTGACCGGGCGCTGGCGCAGATGCTCAAAGACCCGATCGTGGTGGCCCGTGAACAACCAGGACCATCGGGAATGCGGCGCAGCGTGGCACTCGGGTTCGATGTCCGGCAGAGCGACCTCCCGCTGCGGGTGGCCTTTCCGGTGCTGCTGATGAATGCAATGGACTGGTTTGCGGGCGACGTCGATGAGGATCTCGGCAGCTTCCGGACCGGCACGACCCTGGTGATTCCCTTGCGCGGGGGACGAGCACGCGCCGACAGCCGCACACCGGACTCGCAACTGGCCCAGATGCGACAGGCCGAGCTGACGCTGCCCAGTGGCCAGGTCGCGACGGTGCCGGTCCATGAAGGAATCGTCAAGCTATACGGCGAGCAGACCGGCTTTTACTCGCTGCGGGTGCCGGATTTGCTGCGCGGCTTCGCGCTGGCGCTCAATCTAGTGGCCAGCGAAGAGTCGGCGGCCCTGGTGAAGAGCGAGCTACAGCTCGAGCATACGACGCTGCGACCGCCCGATGGAGGACAAGCAGCGCTCAAGCGGACGCTGTGGCCGTATCTACTGCTAGCGGCACTGCTGCTGCTGTTTTTGGAGTGGTGGACCTACCATCGCAGGTGGACGGTATGAGCACGCCGCTGCCCAGCTCGCTGCTGGTGATGATCGCAACCGCCTATGTGCTGGTGAGTGCGGCTGCCTGCTTGTGGGCGTTCCGGCGCGGTCGGCTGGGACTGCTCCTCCCCACACTGCTGGCGGCGATTCTGTCGGGGCTGTTACTCGCCGGGTCGTATGCCCTGCTGGGACTGCGGCTGTTTGAACCGAAGCTGCTGATGGCCGGGCGCGAGCTACTGGGCGAGTCGCTGCGTGGCGCTGTCGGGGATGGGCTCGCGCTCAAGCTTGGCAGCAAGGTGCTGGTCATCGAGCATCCGCTGTGGCTGATGCTGGCGTCGCTTGTGCCGTGGCTGGTGCCGGGACTGCTGATCTCGCTGACGGATATGTCACGGCGGCAGTTGTGGCTACAGCTCCTGGTGCGAAGCGTGCTGCTGGGATGCTTGAGCTTGGCGCTGTCGCAGCCGGCCATCCTGGGAGAACGACAGAAGTTGTCGGTGGTCGCGCTGGTGGATGTGTCCGACTCGGTGTCGGCCTCACAGCTTGCGATGGTGACGTCCCAGATTGAGACGCTGCGCGCCGAGACGACTCGACGCGGCGATGACCTGCACATCGTACGCTTTGCCGGTCGCCCACGCCTTGTGCCACTTCCCGCATCGGGGGTGGCGCTGCCGCCGCTGCGCACGCCGCACAGCAAGGAGATCGGAGACGACGATACCGATCGAACCGCCAGCAACTTGCAGGCAGCCCTCCAGCTCTCCTATGGACTGCATGCCCCAGGTACGTTGAGACGGACGGTGCTCTTTTCCGATGGCAATCAAACCGAAGGGGATGTGCTCGGAGAGTCGGTCGCGGCAGCGCGCCGCAACGTCGCGGTCAGCGTGGTGCCGCTCCTGGCCAGTGACGCCCCCGAAGTGCTGGTGCGTGAGCTGCGAATGAGCGGTGGTCCGTCCGCAGATGCCCAGCTCAAAGTTGGTGCCCCGTTTACGCTCGAAGCAGAGGTCTATTCCAACGTCACCCAATCCGTACGGCTGGAGCTGTCCCAAAACGGAGTGCCAAACCCCGACGACGATCATCGTGACCTAGAGCTAACGCCGGGCCGCAACCTCATCCGTTTCCGCAGTGAACCCAAAGGCCCTGGTGCGCTGACCTATCAAGCTCGACTCATGCCGAAACCGAGCGCGGATGGAAAGCCGGTGCCCGCGCTGCGCGACACGATTGCAGACAACAACCAAGCGGTGCTGTCGGTGTTGGCGAAAGGACGGCCTCGTGTCCTGTATATCGAGGGAGAGACCGCCGCCAAGGGGTACCTGACCCAAGCGCTGCAACGCGAAAACATCGACGTCGAGGCACGCGGGCCGCACGGGATGCCATCCTCCGCCAAGGATCTGTTGCCGTTTGACTTGGTGCTGCTGTCCGATGTCTCTGCGACGCTGGTGAGCCAGGCGCAGATGCTCGCGATTGAGTCGTATGTCCGCGACCTGGGCGGTGGGTTTGTGATGGTCGGCGGTGAAAACAGCTTCGGTTCGGGTGGCTATCAAGGCACGCAGCTTGAAAAATTGCTGCCGGTACGCTTCGAGCAGGAAAAAAAGCGGGAGCAGCCGAGCCTCGGGCTGGTGCTCTGTATTGATCGCTCAGCATCGATGAACGGACCGAAGCTAGAGCTGGCCAAAGATGCGGCGCGGGCCACTGCCGAGATGCTCGCGCCCGACGATCTGATTGGGGTGGTGGCGTTCGACAGTCAAGCGATTCCACTGGTCCGGCTTCAGCGAGCCCAGAACCGCATCCGGATCTCAACCGACATTGCCAAGTTGACGGCGGGTGGCGGCACACAGCTCCTGCCACCGCTTAACGAGGCGTATCAGCAGCTCGTCTCGGCCAACGCCAAGATCAAGCACGTCATCCTGCTGACCGACGGACAGGCTGAATATCAGGGCATCATCGAGCTGACCGATCAGATGGTGCAGAACAAGATCACCGTTTCGACCGTTGGCGTGGGAGCCGGGGCTGATCAAACGCTGCTCACCGCAATCGCCGAGCATGGCGGCGGGCGCTTCTACTTCACGCAAGACGCTTCGTCGGTGCCGAAGATATTCACGAAGGAAACCACCCAGGTGGCGCGCTCGGCACTGATCGAGGAACGAGTGGTGCCCAGGGTATCAAAGTTTGTCGAGCTGCTCGATGGTGTCGGAATCGAGGGAGCCCCCCCGCTGCGCGGCTATGTGTCGACGAAGGCCAAGCCACTGGCCGAGGTGATCCTGATTTCGCCACTTGGGGAGCCACTGCTCGCCCGATGGCGACAAGGGCTGGGACAAGCCGTCGCATTCACCAGTGACGCCAAAAATCGTTGGGCGGTCGACTGGCTGCGCTGGCCGGGATACGCCAAGTTCTGGGCGCAGTTGGTGCGGTCCTCGATGCGGCATGACGGACAGCGAACCGGGCACGGCTATGACCTACAGACCACCGTGGCTTCGCCATTTCTGCGAGTCCGGGTCGATGCGGTGTCTGCGGACGATCGCTTTTTGTCCGGGCTCCAAACCGATCTGGAAGTGATTTCTCCGACCGGTGGCGGCCTTGGGCTCATCGCGGGCAAGGGCGACTTGCTGCTGCGCAAAGAGATGTCGCTGGTCGCGCCGGGTCGATATGAGGCTGAAGTCCGGCTCGGTCGCACCGGGTCGTTCCTGTTACGCGCCGTTCATCGCAGCCCTTCGCCACATCCAGGTACACCTGGTCCCGTCGTCGCGGAGTCATGGGGCACGCTGTCTTTGCCCTACCCTCGCGAATATTTGGCTCTGCCACCCGACGATGCACTGCTCGCTCAGATTGCGGCGCTCACGCATGGCCAGCTACTGCGCGATGCGAGTTCGGTGGTTGCGCCTGGCGATGAGAAGATCCGCTACCTCCGATCCCTTTGGCCATCGCTGGTGTTCGCCGCCATCGGGATGTTGCTCCTCGATGTTTTACTGCGCCGGCTTCGTCTGTTTGGCTTCCGAGCACTGTCCTTATGAACCGCCGCCCGTTCCCTGTATCCTGTAGCTAGAATTCATGTTCGGGATCTCCGTCACCCTGCTCCTGCTTGCGACCCCCGGCACGGCCGATGGTGTCGCTCTTTCGGCAGTGAGCGGGCTCATCCCAAGTGGTGCGCTGCCGATGTCGGTCCTATCGGCGCTATCGTCCGACCGACTGCGCACGGTACCAAGCGATGAGGAAGGCAGCACCAAGCAGCCGCACAGCTTTTCCGCCAAGCTGTCACCGAGTGGTAAAGAGAAAGGCTGCTGCGGCTATCCTCTCGGTGAATCGGGAACGTACAAGCTGACCTACTACTGGCTGGCTTACGAGTCGGAGTACGCAAACGAACCCTACGAGATCGAAATCTACACGCGTCAGGGCTTTCCAATTGGTCGTTTCCCGCGTGCGTTTGTGTTCGAATTGCGGCTCGAGGGCTCGGGCGTTCTTCGAGACGGACGACTCATCAACTACGACGGACGCTGCTCTTACGGAATTGGCACCTGCTACCAGACGCTCGACCCGCAGTCGCATCCGTTTGGCAAAGGTGGTCAGCAGCGAGCCCTGCAACCATTTCGCTCTGTTGCTGTCGATCCGCGCTGGGTTCCACTGGGCACCCCTTTGTACCTACCGGAGTTGCGCGGCATGCGACTTCCCGATGGCAGCAGCCACGATGGCTGTGTTCGAGCCGATGACACGGGCGGTGGCATTCGACGACGCGAGATCGACTTTTTCGTCGAAAGCTACGCCAACTACAAGTACCTCGAAGAGCAGCTTTGGAACGAACATCGCGTAACGCCACTCGTCGAAGAGCCGCGCTGCGCCTATCTACGACAGTTTGATCCCGGCATCGATCGTCGCGCCGAGGCCATCGATGAAACAGCGGTCGCGTTCTTCAAGAAGCCACCACCTCGACCGACTGTGATCAAAAAGGGAACCAAGGACCGGTCCCGGAACAAACCCGGCAGTCGACTCAGCCATCACCTGCGCCCACAGGAAAACAGGCCATCGCGAAAAAGACCAGCGTAGCCAAATTCCGTCTTGCCGCGAAATGGGAACCTAAGTAGACTGCGCCTTGTTTTTGCCACTGTAGCTCAGGGGTAGAGCAACGGTTTCGTAAACCGTAGGTCCTGGGTTCAATTCCCAGCAGTGGCTCTGGGGTTTTGCGTTGGTTACTTGCGGGGGGCGAGTAACTCGACGAGGGTTGCGGTACCAAAGCCGCTAGCGCCTTTGCAGATGTGCCCGGAATCCTTTTCTGCACGCACCGGACCGGCCATGTCGATATGCGCCCAGGTCTTGTCGGCCACGAACTCGCGCAAGAACAGAGCTGCGCTGATCGAGCCGCCGTAGCGATCGCCAGAGTTCTTCATATCGGCAATGTCACTCTTGAGCGACTCAAACAGCTTGTCACGCAGCGGCATCCGCCACAGATCATCGCCACCGACCTGCGAAGCCGTCAGCAGCCGATCGGCAAGCGCGTCGTTGTTTGAAAACAACGCACCGGTGTAGTTGCCCAGGGCCACCATCGAACTCCCGGTCAGCGTCGCGAGATCGATGATCTCATCCACTCCAACCTTTTCGATCGCATAGGTTAGTGCGTCCGCCAGCGTCAGTCGGCCCTCGGCATCGGTGTTGTTGATTTCGACGGTCTTGCCGCTCATCCCGCGCAGCACGTCTCCGAGTTTGTAGGATCTTCCCGACGGCATGTTCTCGGCAGCGGCGAGTAGGACATGGACTTCATCAGGACAGCCAAGTTGAGCAATCGCTTGGATCGCGCCGAGCACGGCAGCCCCACCGCCCATGTCCATCTTCATCCACAGCATGCCCTCGGTGGTCTTGATCGACAGTCCGCCCGAGTCGAAAGTGACCGACTTGCCGACCAGTGCGATCTTCTTCCGGGGCGGCGCGGCTGGCTTGTAGGTAAGGTGGATAAAGCGGGATTCCTCATCAGACCCTCGTCCGACCCCGAGGAAAATGCCCATTCCCAGGGCTTCGCATTCCTTGACGCCGAGCACGGTGCACTCAAGCCCCAGCCGCTGCGCCATGCTCGTCGCCACCTCGGCCAGTCGACGAGGACACATCTCCGTCGGCTGCTCGTTGACAAGATCGCGGGTCAGACACACGGCCTCCGCAACGATCTGACCACGGGCCGCTCCCGCCGATGCAGCGTCGGTCGACACGCCACTCGGGAGAAGCACCACGACCTCCTCCACCGAGGAGCGCCGCTTCCGCTCCCCCGACAAATACTTGTCAAATTGGTAGGTGGATAGCAGTGCACCCTCAGCAACCGCTTGACCCACTTCCGCCGCCTGCTCCGCAGAGACAGACGTGATGCAGATCAGCACCACCTTGGCTTTGGCGAACGCGCCACGGACCGCCCTGGCCGCGTACGTCCGTACGTCCGCCAGCAGCACTCCCGATGGTTTTCCAGTACCGAGCAGCATGAGCCGCGTCGCCGCAATGCGGCCTTGGGTGTGCAACACCACGCTCTGCGTCGACTTCCCGGCAAACTGCTCATCGTTGAGCGCTTGACGGACACTACCGCCGAGCTGAGCGTCGATCACCGAAAGCAGCGGGTCGCCATCCAGGCTGCCCTCCGACAGCGGAAGCACAGCGGTATCTGCTTTTTCAGAGAGAACCTGTGCAGGACTCTCCATCGTTCGGAACGTAAACCTCATGGCGCTAGCTGCTCCTTCTTGTAAGAAACCGAACTCAACGAAAAACCTGATGATACACGCCCACTTGGTCCGGCGATACGTGCCCAATTACCACTTGGGTCTGACAGCGGTGCCGACGCCCAGGTTCCATGCGAAGATAGCGCCATGCGTACGCCCCAACTCTTCGCGACTGCGCTGGCTGGTCTGGTGACCGTCCACGCAGCAAACGCCATCGCTGACGTTCCCCCGATTCCACCGCCGTCTCAACCAGCTTCAACCAAAGCGAGCACCACCCCACCCCAGTTGGTGGCCACGGTTCGGGTTTCCAACCTTGGACAGTCGGTGAAATCACTGAGTGGATATGTTCCGTTTCCCTTGCCAGTCCAAGATGGTCTACAGCAGCTCATCGGTGACTTTTCAAAAGTGGTGAACCTCGGCGCGCCGCTCGATTTCGTACTGGCCGTCCAGTCTGAACCGGCAACGCGTGGTGCCCCACCCTGGGCCATGGCTTTTCAGGTCAACAGCGTCGAGGAAACGCGCCGACTGGCCAAGGCTCAAGGACTGCTCGGCGAAAACCGAGGTGGACAGACCCAGATGCAGCTACCGTTTGGCAAAGGTGACCGTCTGCTCTGCCTGCTATCGGGGAACAGCGGGGCCGGACGAATGACCTGTGCGATGAGTGAGCGCGATCGCGATCTGCTCACCACGCCGCTTAGCAAGCTCAGTGTGCCGGGTGCACAAGGCAAGGATCTGTACGCCGAGCTGTCCGTGTCGTCGCTGCTATCGGTGTATGCCACCCAGTGGCAGCAGCTACTCGATGCCGGCATGTTGATGCTGCCGCAGCGACTGTCACTCGGTGATCCACAGTTTGATCGGGCGGCCACGGACGTAATCAAAGCGCTGCTCGGTGAGGTTTCGCTCGCGAGCAAGGAACTGTCTTTGGTTTCGTTGGATCTGACGCTGCGTCCAGAACAAGTACAGATTTCCTTCGGCTACAAGATGACCGGCACGCAGTCTGCCTGGGGCCGGGCCGATGCAGAGGCTGCGGCGCGCAAAGTGAACGGTCCGCCACCAGCCTTTTTTGCACTCCCCAAAGAGGTGGTTTCTGCCTCGTATCACGTCACCGATCCGAAGCTGGGCTATCAGGTGCTGTCGGCGATGTTACCGCTTGTGGACGCATTCCTGGCTCACGACGGCCTGCCTGAAGCCGATCGACAAGCGGTGCGGGATCTCTTCCAGAAAGTGCCGAAGTGGGACGGCGTGATGACAACCGTACTCGGCGAAGGAACCACCGATAAGCCAGCCATCAGCGGCGATCCGGTGGCGATGATGCTGGGCAACCACTACTACTTGTCGACCTCTGAGCGCAGCGATGGCAAACCGGATGAATCCGCAGCCTTCCTGCGCGCACTACTACAGACGTGGAATCGTCCCGGGCTGGCCGCGTATGTGCGAAAGAAGTGGAAGACGATGGGCATCAAGACCGCCATCCCCACCCTCCGCGCAGAGTCCGTGGCCAAACAGCTTGGACCACAAGCTGCTGGCATGTTTTTGTCGATGGATTTGTCGGGAGTAAGCAGTTCGCTCGACAAGTCCGGTAAGGTACCGAAAAAAGGACCACTGAACCTGTACGTCATCAGTGCACCAGTCGGTGGCCGGACATGGACGGCGGCAGGAAACGACAAGAACCTGCTCATTCAAAAGCTGCAGCGGCAGGCCAATCTGCCAGCGGTGGAAACCTTGGCGCAACGCAGTGGCATCGCACAGGGCCAGGAGGAGCAAACCAGTCAGAGCGGAGGATTCACCACGCTAGCGGGCTGGGTCGGCATGCTCGACTCCATCCTTCATGCCACAGACCGCGCACCGCTCGGGAAGCCATCGGCTTCGCCCGATCGCAGCGGAAGCTCGCTGCTCAGCATCATCCCGCACCACGGCGAAGTGCCGCTGACCTACACGACCCGAGGAGGCAAAATTGGCCCCCAAGGGCTGACCAAGGTTCTGTCGGCGACGATTCCACAACTGGTGATCGAGGACTTGATCGCGCTGGCGATGAACCTAGTCCCGAAGCGGTAGTTGGTTGCGGCTGCTCGCCGCCAGAGGCTACTTCTTCAGGACCAGGTTGAGCCCACGAATGGTGTTAAACGGCGAGTTCTTGGGCACCGCATTCGAGGGCTTTTGCTCACGTGCCGGCGGGCGCGGACGCTCCGATTCCTCGCGAGGATGAGATGGCCGTGGCTCGGGGGCGGGACGAGCATGCCCCGTTTGAGCCGGGGGCGAAGGACGATTGTCCGGTCGACGACGTTCACCACCGTCATCACGGCGACGCTCCCCACCCTCTTCTCGACGGCGCTCGGGCTGGGTTGGACGCTGCCCGGCCCCCTCCATCGGACGTGGACCACGACGCGCTTCGCCCGGCTCGGCCTTCGGTGGCTCGGTCGCTCCCTTGACCGAGAGCCCCACTCTCATCCGATCAAGCTCGACCTTGATCACCTTCACCTTGACGCGATCGCCCACCTTCACGGCCTCGGCCGGATCTTTGATGAAGCGGTGCGACAACTCAGAGATGTGGACCAGGCCGTCTTGATGAACGCCGACGTCGACGAACGCGCCAAAATTGGTCACGTTGGTTACGACGCCATTGAGGATCATGCCCTCTTTTAGATGTGAAACCTCGGTCACGTCAGGGTTGAACCCGACCTCCTCAAACTCCTGACGAGGATCGCGACCTGGTTTCTCAAGCTCGCTTAAGATGTCGCGCAGCGTCGGCTCACCGCGTCGCTCATCGATATAACGACCAATCTGAACGTTTTTGATCAGCTCAGCATTACCGACCAGCTCACGCACCGAAACGCCCAGATCCTTGGCCATCCGTTCGACGACGTCGTAGCTCTCTGGGTGAACCGCCGATGAATCCAACGGACTTTCGGGATTTTCGCGAATCCGCAGGAAGCCTGCCGACTGCTCAAACGCCTTCGGACCCATCCGTGGAACATCAAGAAGCTGACGCCGCGACGCAAACGGACCGTGCTGGCTGCGATAGGTCGCGATGTTCTGGGCCAGGGTTTCCCCCACGCCGGCAACGTACTGGAGCAACTTCGGTGACGCGGTGTTTACATCCACGCCAACCTGGTTCACGCATGACTCTACGACCTGATCGAGCTGCTTTTTGAGCGTGGGCTGATGAACATCGTGTTGGTACTGACCGACGCCAATCGACTTCGGCTCGATCTTCACAAGCTCAGCCAGTGGGTCTTGCAACCGCCGACCAATCGAGGCCGCGCTGCGCACCGTCGGGTCATGGGTGGGAAACTCCTGGCGACCAATGTCCGAGGTCGAATAAACCGAAGCCCCAGCCTCACTCACGACGATGATCTTGACGCCCGGCAGCTTGCCTGCGGCGGCGAGCTTACGGACGAAGCCTTCGGTCTCACGACTGGCTGTGCCATTGCCAATGGCGATCGCTCCAACCTGATGCTCACGGATCAAGTCTTCGAGTCGCTGAGCCGCTTCGATTCGACGCGACTCGCTCATCGTCGCAAAGATGACGTCGTGGGCTAGCAAGTCGCCTTTGCCATCAACCACCGCGAGCTTACAGCCAGTGCGATAGCCCGGATCGAGCGCCAGCACTCGCTTGCCGCCGAGCGGCGCTTGCAAAAGCAGGTGCCGTAGGTTTTCCGCAAAGACGCGAATCGCTTCGGCATCGGCTCGTTCACGCAACGCCAAACGGACATCGACTTCGACGGCCGGCTTGAGCAGTCGATCCCACGCATCGTCGAGTGCCAACCGCAGCTCACCTTGCAACGGACTCGCCGGATTGCGCACCACTTGTTGCGTGATCACACCGCGAGCTTTGTCGTTGTCCAGCTCCAGGGTGACCCGCAGCACGCCTTCTTTTTCACCGCGACGGAGCGCCAGCATTCGGTGCGATGGGATCGTCTTGGCACCCTCCTCGTACTCGAAGTAGTCGGAGAACTTCAGCGCCGGATCATCCTTCTTATCCGTCTTCGGAAGCGGCTTGACCTCGCCCGGTCCACGCTCATTGCCAGGCTCAGGCGCTTCATCAGGCTCATCTTTGCGCTTGATGAGGCGCGACTTGAGGCCACCCGTTTCAATGGCAAACCCGCGCAACGCCGCACGCACCCCGGCATCGTCCGATATCTGCTCAGCAACGATATCGCGAGCACCGGCCAGCACCGTTTCGACATCAGGCAGGCCCTTTTCGGCATTGATGTACGCGGCAGCCAACTCTTCGCGAGACGGTGCACGATCCGGCTGCGACCAAATGAGCTGAGCCAGCGGCTCCAGCCCACGCTCCCGCGCAATCGTCGCCCGAGTGCGACGCTTGGGCTTAAACGGCAGGTACAGGTCTTCAAGCTCCGTGCGTGACAGCGTCTTCAAGATGCGCTGTTTCAGCAGATCGGTCAGCTTGCCCTGTTTGTGGATCTCGGTGAGCACCGCTGCTTTGCGGGTCACAAGCTCCGTCAGGTACGCGCCCCGCTCGGCGATCGTCAAAATCTCGATCTCGCCAAGGCCGCCCGTCACTTCCTTTCGATAGCGTGCGATAAACGGCAGGGTCGCACCTTCGTCTAGAAGGGCGAGCGTGGGCGCGACCTGCTGGGGCTTGAGGTTTAGCTCAGCAGCGAGGACTGCGGCGCGATCAATCTGGACGTTCCACGTTGGAGTCGGCGATTGTGGCGCAGAGTCGACGGATGGCTCGGATGTAGGTGACTGGGAAGGGTCATGCGGCTGTTGCATAACGAACCTCTCGTACAACGGATGCCCGTCGGAGATCAAGCCAGAAGCACGTCGTTTCTATTTCCAAGGGTCTTGCCGAGACGCTGCGTGGACCTTTCTTACGCACCAAAACCGAGCCCGGCAGCCGTCATCTTGAGTCGTGAGACACAGGCCCCTTGTGAGGATGGGCTAATCAGCGGTAACTTAATAAGACCATGGCCCGATTTAGGCTGCGCATGCGCAACATGGAGATCAACTTGCCCATGGGCGAGATCATCATTGGTCGCGGCCCAGAGTGTTATCTGCGAGTTGATGAACCCATGGTGTCGCGACGCCATGCTCGCCTGCGGGTGAGCCAGACCAGTGTGACCCTTGAAGACCTTGGAAGTCGCAACGGATCGCGCGTAAACGGTATCAACGCTACGTCGGTGGTTACCCTCAATGCGGGCGACATCTTGGGCGTCGGTACCCAGCAATTCACGCTGGATCGTGAGGACGATCCTTCGCCGCACCGCCCAACCGTCACCCACATGCCGGACTGGACCCAAAAGTCTGGTGGAACGGCAGTCAGCGTCTCGCAGAGCTTCAGTGATGTAAACGTCTCACCGGTGTCGGTCGGGCCGCCGCCGGCACAGTCACCGCAGCCACCGGTCGTAGCGCAGGTTTCTCACCCGCCTCAGGCCTTGCCGCCCATCGGTCAGCCGATGGCGCTGCCCAGCCCCGGCAGTACGATCAGCAATCCGGTGCCAGCTTCGAGCAGTGTCTCGTTGCCGGGTGGTGCGATTCCCGATCATCCTGCGGCCCCCATCACGGATGGTCAGACCCATGTCTCGCATGACCCAGACGCGATCGAGACGACCGGTGGTGCCAACCGAGGCTCGGCGTACCGACTCTTCTGGGGCCTATCCGATAAGGTGCTGGCGATGGGTCGGATCGAGGACGCCGAGCGGATGATGGGACCGCGCCTTGCCGAGATGCGCTCTCGGGCTGAGGGTGGCGATATCCCCGAGGATCTCATCATTGTCGAAGCGTTGCGCCGGGCCCTCCGACTCGCCGGAGCGACCAAGAAGGACCAGTGGTTTGCCTGGGTCTTCGACTATGCGCGGGTCTGTAGATTCAAGATGCCAACCGCACTCCTTGATGAAATCTACGCCCAGGTATTTGCATGTCGACCAGCGGTGGGAGCGAGGATCGTTGCCTATGCAACCACAATCGACGAAGACACCATCGCCGTCCGACTCGCCACGCTGCGCCGACTGTGCCGAGAGTAATAGGCTCGGCAAGCACGCGAAGCAAAGGCAACGATTGTAATTCAGCTTCCCGGAAAATATAGTAATCGCATGGCATTAGTCGCCACATCCGCGCTCGAGCCCTCTATAGAGTCCGCCTCGACCCCTAAGACGTCGTTTCGCGCCGCCGGATTTTTCCGTCGAGCGATGGCGACGGTGGTGGATCTCTTTCTACTTGTCCCACTGCTGCTGCTGTCCTTTGTGGGCCTGCGGGTAGCGCTTCGTCAGCCAGTACCGCGACTTGCAGAGCTGAGCCCGGACATTCTGCTGGCGAACTTATTTGATGGGAGCATCACCAATGAAGCCCTGCTTGGGGCCGGCTTGGTGGTCGCCTTCCTGTACTTTTGGACGTTTTACATGCTGTGGGGTCAGACTCCCGGCAAGCGACTTACCCGAATCATGGTCGTCGATGTGTACGGCGATCGACCCTCGGCGATTCGATCCTTTGTGCGCACACTCGGATACGGAATCGCAGTGCTGCCGTTTTCGCTCGGTGTGCTGTGGATTGGTTTCGACCGAGAGAAGCGCGGCCTTCATGACTGGCTGGCGGGAACCTACGCGGTGCTGAAGCCATGAGCAAACGACTTTCCTCGTTGCTGGTTGAAGACGGTCGCGTCTCTTCTCAGCGCATCACCGACGCCATCGAGCGGCAGGCCATCAACGGTGGCTGTCTCGACACCAGCCTGCTCGACCTGAAGGCGATTGATGAGGATCTCCTCATTCAGTACCTCAAGCGGGCGGCGCAACTTCCAGCGCTACCCCATGGCATCCACGGCAGCGAACGACCACTGCCGGAGGTGCTGGAGGTGTTCACCAAGTCTGTCGCCGAGCAGTATCGAGCGGTGCCGACCCGACTGCTGATCGGTGGCGTGCTGCAAGTCCTGGTGACGATTGAGGTGGACGTCGCCGAGCTGGATGCCCTGGCCCACGTCGTCAAGCAGCGAATCGAGCCATGGATCGTCTTCGAGTTCCGCCACCAAGAAGCCCTGGATGTGGTCTACGGCACCGGCGTTGCAGGACGGTTTGCGCGACTCATCAAGCGCAGCAACCAAACCCATGAAGGGAAAGGCTGGCCTGCGCCAATCACCGTCGATCCGATTCCTCGCTTCGGGAGCCTTGACTCGCTGCGGCTCATCCCACAGCCGAAGTTGCCACCGGTTGAGATTGCGACGCCAGTTGCAGTCTCTACGACTCCAGTTGAGGTCGTCCAACCACCGGTGCAACTTACGTCGACCCAAGTCGAATCTACGCAGGCCCAAGTCGAATCTACGCAGGCCCAAGTCGAATCTACGCAGGCCCAAGTCGAATCTACGCAGGCCCAAGTCGAATCTACGCAGGCCCAAGTCGAATCTACGCAGGCCCAAGTTGAATCTACGCAGGCCCAAGTTGAATCTACGCAGGCCCAAGTTGGGGTTGCACCGACCCAAGTTGCGGTCACCGCGAGCGCAGTGGAGGCCGCACCAACTCCAGGCGAGGTTGTGCCTGCTGTGGTCGATGCAACCACGGACGTTCGCGACACCGTCAAAGTGCCAGCGATCACCGAACCAACCGCAGCGGCTGAATCGACGCCATCCGTCGACTCTCATCAACCCGATGCGGCAGCTCCGATCGTCCGGGACACCGTCAAGGTACCAGCGTTGTCGACCGGTGCCGACATGACCATGGACGATTGGCTGTCGGCAGACGACTGGCTCTCTGTGGCCAGCAGCGCAGACAGCAAGCGGACCCCCAGTCAGAAGATCGCGATCAGTGCTCCCGTCGCAGCACCAGTGGCGGTCGAAGCAGAAAAGAGTGTCGCGATCTCCACGGTTCCCGCGATTGGCTCTACTGCGGCAGGGTCTGTCCCGGCATCCAAGCCCATCGCTGAGTCCAAGCCGGTCGCTGAGTCCAAGCCCATCGCTGAGTCCAAGCCCATCGCTGAGTCCAAGCCGGTCGCTGAGTCCAAGCCGGTCGCTGAGTCCAAGCCGACTGTGGTTGCCGCACCGCCACCTACCGCCGCGAAACCGATTCCGGCGGTGGTGCCAACCGGAAAGCGCAAGGGCAAGCGAGGTCGAGAGATCACGCTACCCGCCAACGCACCAACGCTCAACCAGCTCTCCGGTGCCAAGCCTGTGCTGACTGCCGCTAAGCCGGTTCAGCCGCAAGCCAAGCCGGAGCCTTCGCAGCAGCCGCAGGCAAAGGCCCAGCCGACGCAGCAGCCGCAGCAGCCGCAGGCCAAGACTCAACCGGCGCAGCCGCAGCCAGCGAAGCCGCAGCCAGCGACGGTTCAGCCTCAAACCAAGCCTGTTCCCAGCAACCAACCGCAGGCGAAGGCCAGCGACAAGCCGGTCGACAGACCCGTCGTTGTGCAACCTGCTACGACGCAACCTCAACCGCAGCCCGTTCAGAAGCCCATCGACAAGCCCGTCGACAAGCCCGTCGATAAGCCCATCGACAAGCCCGTCGACAGACCCGTCGACAAACCCGTCGACAAACCCGTCGATAAGCCGGTCGAGGTAAGCAAGCCGACGGCCGTTCCCGAGGCTGTCCCCGAGCAGATCTTCAGCGGGCGTCTTGGCGAGCCACTCCCACGAGAGCTCGAACTTCTGGCAAGTGCCAGCAGCGAACCACCACCTGCGTCGTCTGTTTCACCGGTGCCACAGTTCGGACCGGTTCCACGCATCGCGCTCGGCCTCTCTGATGACAGCAACCTTCCTCTTTCTTTTGAGGCCGTTGGTGAGTTGCTGGACGCAGCCACCGAACGCGAGGATGTATTTGCTGCGCTTCTGCGCGGTGCCCGCTCGCGGGTGGCCTTCGCAGCGGTCTTTACTCGCCATGGGGATGTCGCCTTCGGACGGATGTCTCTCGGGGAAGACTGGGGCGAGCGTGGGCTGCTAGAGAAGCTGGCGATCGCACTCGACCGTCCTTCACCTCTGAGCACGGCGGTCAGCGGCGCAGAGCCACTGCTCTGCCACATCGCGGCAACCGATGCAGGGGCCGACGCACTGAAGGCCCTGTCGCGACCACTCAACGTTGCTTCGCTGATCGTCCCGATTCAGGTTCGCGGCAAGGCCGTCGCCCTGCTCTACCTCGATGACGATGGCAGCCGCATCGACGCCTCGGTCGCCAAGGAAATGAAGACGGCAGCCACGCAAGCCGGCTTGGCCTGGGCCCGCGTGCAAGCCGAAGACACGGTGAGCAGCCTGGTCAAACCGCCCGAGGCAGTCAGCGCGGAACAAACCAACACGACCACCAGTACGTATCGAGCACCTTCGGCAGTCAGTCCCAAAGCAGCACCGGCCCATGTGCCCGCGCCAGCCAACGTGCCGGCTCCGATCAACGTTCCCAGCCCGGTGAGCGAGCAGCCCACCACCCCGCTGCGGGTCAAAAAGGGCAAGAGTGGCGATTCGCCCAAGCCAACGGCCAAAACGGCAGAGCCAGCGAAGTCGACCGGTAAGAGCGGCGACTCTCCCAAGCCAGCGCCCGCCGTCGCACCGGATGCTGCGGCGACCAAGGCCGATGCATCCAAGCGAGATGCCTCTATTGCGGAGCTGATCGAACAAGCGGGCAACGGGGACGAGCAGGCCGTCGCGAAGCTAATCGGTCAAGGCGAGCCAGCGGCCCGAGCGGTCGTCGCGGCTCTCCCTGGTTCAGCCAAGACCAGCCAAGGCCCACTGCTCTCACTGGTGCTGCGGCTTGGCGACCTGGCGATTCCAGCTTTGCTCGAACGAATTGCCAACTCCAAGACGCCAGCCGAAATCCGGGCCTCCCTGATCATGGTCCTCGCAGAGGCACCAGCTCCGGCCGCGCTCACCCCGCTGGGCGAGCTGCTGATGGATGGCAATGAGACGGTCCGAACCGCAGCGCTCACGGCCATTCGTGCATTCCCTCCAAGCGCGGGGCTGCGTGCCCTGAACAAATGGCTCAACGAGCAACTCAACGGTAGCGATGATCGCCATCGCTGCTACGCCATCGATGCGCTCGCTGAGGTGCGCGATGCCTCGATCATTCCGCAGCTAATCTCGCTGCTCTCTGACCCCGATCCCGCGCTCGCCGAGGCCGCACGTCGCGGCCTGGTGTCACTCAGCAAGCAGGACTTTGGCGATAGCGGCTGGCGCTGGAAGTCGTGGTGGCAAAAACACGGAAATCAAGCCCGCCTCCACTGGCTGCTGGCAGGTCTATCCCACTCCGATCCACTGATTCGTTCGTCTGCACAAGACGAGCTTGTCGGTCTGTCCGGTGATGTAGCGGGCTACCGTTACGACCATCCCAAGCGAGAACGCGAGCTGGCCCGCAAACGCTGGGCTGAGTGGTGGCAACGTCGCGGCTACGCCGTGGAATAGCGTCTCTCGCCAGCCATCTGGACACTACGCGGACGTCCGCGGACACTCCCTTGCACCACCTTGATACCTGACACATCGACGCGCTCCGTCGGAGGCCCCCCCAACCCGTCCTTGGCACGCGGTCTGCTTTAGAGCCAGACTGTAACTTGCTACCAACCAAGGAGGTGTCCGATGTCGATTCTCAGCGATTTCATCCGCGATGCTGGCTGGCCGATCTTCCCGACCCTGGCCTTCGGAGTCGCCGCACTCGCGGTCTCCATCAAGATGATCGATAAGCCCACCGAGCAGCTCGCGTCCCTGGTGCGCAACCTAAGCTGCATCACCCTGATCCTCGGGTTGTTTGGGACCATCATCGGACTGCAACACTCGGTGGGAGCCATTGAGAAGGTCGAGCCCGCGATGCGGTGGATCTTCCTTCTCGGGCTGCGGGAAACGCTCAACAACTTGGATGCGGCGCTGCTGGTGCTATTCCCGACGATGCTCTGCTACACCGCCGGGACGTTCCGCCTTCGTCAGGACCAGCCGTAAGGACTGGTTACGGAGTCTGGCGAGGAACGCGGATTCCGATGAAGCTGAGGCACATCTCGTCCTCCGTCCCTTCTCCCCAGGTCACCTCTCGCGGCGGTGACTTCTTGCCACCAATCACGGGCTGATTTTCCGCCGTGTTGTTGTAGTGACACTCGAGGATCAGGCTCTGGTTGCTCTGCGCAACGAACGGCTCCGCCAGTTGATAAGACTGCTGCCAGTGAAACTTCCACTTGGGAATGTGGACGAGTGGCTGACTCCCCACCAGCGTATTGATCTCGGACCCAAGCAGGTGCATATGCGGCGTCACCGACTGAATGGTCAGCTCGTTGCCGGGTAGCTTGAGCTGCTTCAGGATAAAGCCGACCGGAGCCACGATGGTCTGGATCGCATCGGGATCGCCCGCAGGAATCTTGAGCCCATCTGGATTGGCCAGCGGCAGCGAGTACACCAGGTACGGAGGCGGGGTCTTGGTCAGCTCGATCTCGGCAGTGGTGCGATCACCTTTGCCGTTGTCGTTGTGGACGTTGTAGTGAACCTGCATGACGAAGATCGAGCCCTTCTTGATCGGCATCCCTTCGTCTGGTCGCAGCCGAATCGGAACACCACCCGGTGCCCAGCCCAGCAAGAACGCAGTGTTGTTCGTCCCCGGACCACCAAGGCAGCTATAGCCAGGCCCCGCTTCGTCCGCGTCTTTCTTCTTTACCGCCGCCACAGCGCTCGGATTGATCAAAAAGACGATCACGTGGTGATCGATGGCGTGATTGCCAGGCTTGACGACACCAGCCTTGAGCCAGGCATCCTCGGGCATACCACCGGTGCCGCTCGGATTCGGGTCGAGCACAAAGCAGCGATAGTCATCGCTCAGGCTCTTGTTCGGCTGGTAGGTGACCCCCATATCGAGCACGAGGTCAGCCTTGGGAGATGCCGGGACTTCGGGGGGTGAAACCGTCACGCGACTCTTGGCCGCAGGATCACCTTCCAGTGCGCCGTCCTTGATCCAATCCAGCAGGATCTGTTTGTCCACCGGTGCCATCTCTCGCGAATAGCGAAGCGGGACGCTCTGATGGGACGGTGGCCACGGCGGCATGTCGCCGGTTTCGACCTGGCCCTTGATGAGCGGGCTATACGCCTTCGCAGCGGCATACGTCGTCAACGCAAAGTGAGCGATTCCGCCTTCGCTATGACAGCCGTTGCAGTAGCGATCGAGAATCGGCTTCGCGTCCTGATGGTAGTCCCGCACCAGCGATGGCTGCTGCATCTGGGTCGCATCTACGGTTGGTGAGCAGGCCCCAACAAGCGCCACGAGCAGCGAAGTGACCGTCAGGGACAAAGCAGTCTTTTGCATAGACAACCTCCGGTTCCAGCTTTGGTTCGACAGAAGTCGCGCATCATAGCGCACACCATCAGAATTCACGGGACCAGTTGTGTTACGGATTTGCGACAGGTCACGAACTACGGCGGGTTTCGCTACTGACAACAGGCAGCAGACTTCACTTTGACGCAGTCCGTCGTGCTCAGGTTGCCGTTCCCGGTGATGTAAATTCCGTAATAACCTGAGCCTGTCTGCGTCCAGCTATCGCACGAGGTGCCGCTCAGATCTCGGGCGTTGCCAGCACTGGTTCCATTCGAAGGATCGATCCACGCTCCATCGGTCGGAGGCAGCTTGGCGGAATGCGAGCGCGCATACTCGATGTTGTGACACAGATGCGAGCCAGCAAACTCAGCGACGCACATCTGATGCATCTTGATGCGGCCGCCCGCGTTGCCACTGGTCGTTGCAGCGGTAAATCCAACAAACTTGGTGCGGGCTGGACTGTTGCAGCAAGCAAGTGCTTTGCGCTTCACGCAGTCTGTGGACATCGCGGCCCCAGCCGTTGAGATGTAGACCCCGTAATAACCCGAGCCAACCTGCGTCCAGCTATCACAACTGGTTCCTGAAAACTGGCGCACGCCCGCAATCCCGACCGTGTAGGAAGGATCGATCCAGGCACCGTCCGTGGGTGGACTGACCGCAGAGTTTGTGAAGGCATACTCGCTGTAATGACACAGATGCGATCCAGGGAACGCGGCGGCGCACAGGGTATGCATCCCGAAGCGGCCATTGGTCACCGCTCCGGACGTGGTCGTCGTCGTGAATCCGGCAAAGGACGCCACATCTTCAGCGTAGGCCCCGCTGCCCGCAGGTCCAGTCGGTCCTTGCGGTCCCGGGTCACCTTTGTCTCCGCGATCGCCCTTGGCTCCGGTCGCACCCGTGGCTCCGGCTGGACCCGTGGCTCCGGCTGGACCTGTGGCTCCGGCTGGACCTGTGGCTCCGGTTGCGCCGGTCGCTCCAGGTGAGCCCGGATCTCCCTTGTCGCCCTTGCTACCTTGCACACCCATCGGTCCCATCGGACCCATGGCTCCGGTTACTCCCGCCGCACCCATCGCACCGGGATCGCCTTTGTCCCCCTTGTCGCCTTTTGCGCCGGTGTCTCCTGGATCGCCCTTTTCACCCCGAGGACCGGACCCAGGCTGCCCACCGCCCGACTCCGTGCAGCCCCCACCAGCGAGCACCAGCAGAGCACCACACATCATCCACGATAGTCGCTTCATCACAAATCTCCTTCCACGCCGCAGCCTGTTTCTGGCCAATCTGCGCGGAATATGGATCGCCGACGAAACGAACGTCAATTCGTTGGTGTCACAAGAGCATCAGCTTAGAAGAGATCGACGACCGCTCGCAGCAATCGCCGGGTCAGGGGTCGATCACGGTCCTGTGCGCGCACGGTAAGGAGGTGATCTAAGCGGGCCTGCACCGCAGCATGGGTCCGATCACGAAGCGCTCGAACCGCAACCAAGTCGGCAACGTCTCCTTCCGCAACAATCGGGTCGCCGAACGAAAAGTAGAAGCGCTCTGGCCGAGGCAGCGGCGTGCCGAGTAGCCCCAGCGAGATCGGAGCGGCCATATCAGGCTTTAATCCCATGCGCAGCGCCAAGCGACCGAACGGAGTGGCGAGCAGTTCTTCGCCATCGAACACAATGTCGTAACAGTCATCGGCACCGACTGCTGCGAAGGGAACGATCGTGCAGCGGTGCGCAAGCGCGAGGCGAGCAAAGCCCAGTCGCTCTTTCCACATCAGCCGATACTGCTCGCCTTTGCGCTTAAACACTTCTCGCGAGCCACCAGGGAAGACCAGGATCGATTCGCCTTGCCGCATCAACTGGGCACAGTTTTCGGGCGTTCCTTCGACGGCACCAAAGCGAACCAGAAAGTCCCGCCACAGGGGAATCTTGAAGTGAAAATGATCTCCCAATCCGCGTATGCAGATGCGCTTCCTATGCCACAGCTCTGTGAACAGGAACGGTAGGTCGATCACTCCGTAGAGCGTGTGATTGCCAACAAACAGGAGTGGTCTGGAATCAGGGATGCGCTCCAGTCCTTCGAAGTACGGCCTGACCAGATGCGACAGTGGGCGCAGCGCTTCTACCAAGAGATCAAGGTCTCGTTCAGAGGGACGAGTCATGCCCCGATTGTGCCGCAAGCGTACTCATGGTCCCAGGCGAATGCACCTGCGGACAGAGTTCAGTCCAGCGCATCCTATCCGCTTGGCTTAGTAACCCTGGTAGTAGCCGGCGTGGGCGGGCGGCTGGCCACAGGTAACCCGCATCCGCGACGGTGTGTAGATCCCGAGCGTGACCCACGACACGACGGCGTTGCCAAAGCTGCGGTCGGTGGTCACCCGAGTGACGGGCCGGCCATCACAGACCGCGCCCGTGTCCACGGTGTCACCAACCGCACCCCAGAAGAATCCGTTGGTCCACAGGGTCTTGGTTTCCGAGATCGCCATGGGGTAGTTCGGGATGATGGCGGTGGTCTTGAAACAGCCCGAGCCAAAGAGCATCGCGGCGGCAAGAACAGGAAGCTGAAGCGCGGTCGCAAGCGAACGAAGGGATAGGCTACGCATGACATCACCTCGGTGGTATCGGAGTTTGGGGGCAGTTTGTCTGCTCGCTCTCTCAAACACCGGAGTCACGGCGATCTGTTACCGGCTGGATCACTTTTTTGAAAACTCAAGTGTTCACAGAGGCACAGGCCATGCCATATCAGCGTTGCCTACATCTGGTGTCCCATGACTGCCTTGTTCCTGATTCGTCCTGCCCATTCGACCCCCACAGAGGCCGAAGCGCTGGCTGATGTGCTGATCGACTGCGTGGAGGGTGGCGCATCGGTCGGGTTCATGCATCCGCTGCCACGAGCCAAAGCCGTCGCATTCTGGCAAGACGTTCTCCGCAGTGCCGAACGTGGGGAACGGATGGTGCTCATCGCCGAAGATCACGATTCCAAAGCAGTCATCGGCACCGTGCAGATCGTGCTGACCATGCCGGACAACCAACCGCACCGAGCCGATGTCGCCAAGATGCAAGTACACCGCAGTGCACGCCGACGTGGAGTGGGTGCGGCGCTGATGCGGGCGGCCGAGCGCTGTGCGCGACAAGCCGGTCGGACACTGCTCGTGCTGGACACCGTCACCGGAAGTGATGCCGAGCGACTCTATCAGCAGCTAGGCTGGCAGCGCTGTGGCGTGATTCCGGGCTACGCACTCTTCCCACAAGGTGGGCTGTGCAGCACCACGGTCTTTTATCGAGAACTGACGGACACCGATTGATCTGAACCCAGAATCGGCTCGGATGGGTCACTCAGCACATGGATGAGAGGAACGACAGGAGTTCAGCAGTGAGCGTCGTCAGAAAACTCCAGCGTGCACGACAGCTCTTACAGACCGTAGGGCTTGGGGGATTGCTGCACGCTGTGCTCAAGAGAGTCTTCCCATCGGGCAACCCGTGGCTGAGCTGGGATCGCAGGGTGCTGTTCGAAAACAGCATCGATCCCGCGACCGTTCGCACCGATCGTCCGGCGACAGCCAGACTCCTGAGCCCAGAAGCGACACTTCAGCTCGTCGGTTTCAATGATCTCCGCGAGGCCGTCCTTGTTGCCGCACTCCGGCGCGGTGAGTCTTGCTGGTGCCTGACCGACGACTCTGTCCGCGTCGGTTATGCCTGGGTGAGCAGCCCCTCGATCATCCGCTCCGACACCGGCTATCGCTTGGACCTCGACGCACAGCGCCACTACTTTTGGCGAGATGTGTACATCAAGCCTGAGTTTCGCGGCCAGGGCCGGATCCAACAGATCTTCTGTTCATGGGTTCGTAGCCTTGGAACAGAGGGAATCGTCAAGGTCTATACCGAAGTCGACCCGAGCAATCTCCCCTCGCTACAGGCACATCGACGACTCGGCTTTGCGGACATCGGTTCCCTGTTCATGCTGTGCGTGCTGGGTGCGCGGTTTTGTTTCTACAGAGGCCCACGCTTTCCGTCGTTTCAGTTTCAGTTTCTCCCCCACAACCTCTACGTAAATCCACAGAGGTACTGACCAAGCCAGCCACAGCAGGGAGGCAGCAAACCAGCGCTAGTCCTGGTTCATGTTCCAGGTAGCGGTAGAGGTCTCGCCGGGCACCGGGGCCTGCTCGGTGGGTTCGGTGCCGGACAGGAAGACTTCTTCGATGCTGGGGGCCAGCGGCGCGGGAAGCATGCCAGAGACGGGATCGATGCTCTGGACGACGACTCCTGCGGGTTGGACGAAGTTCTGGATCCGCCGGTCCCGCAGTGCGGCCTGCATGACATCGAGCCAGATCGGCAGCGCCGAACGCGCACCCTGCTCTTTTTCCCCCAACGGCCGCGAGTCATCAAACCCGACCCACACGCCCGCGACCATGTCCGGGGTATAGCCAACAAACCACGCATCACGGTTGGCGTTGGTGGTGCCGGTCTTACCTGCCGCCGGTCGCTTGAGCTTGCCTTTGATCGACACTGCAGTGCCTTCCTCGATCACGCTCTGCAGCACGTGGCTCATCACAAACGCCAGGTCTGCGGACACCGCTTGATGCAGCTCACTGAGGATTGGTGGCTCCGTACCGACCTGTACGATCCATTGCGGCTCACCGAGCCGACCCTTGGCCGCCAACGTCGCATACGCATTGGTCAGCTCGAGCGGTGTCACCACCGATGCACCGAGCCCCAGTGCGTAGGTCTGTTCCAGCGATGACTCGATCCCAAGCGACTTCGCCATCGCCGCCACTGGAGCGGGCTTTAGCTCATAGATAAGCTGCGAGGCAACCGTATTGAGCGACTGAGCCAACGCCACCCGCAAGCGCACCGGACCCATAAAGTTGGTGTTGTGCGCGCCCGCGTTCTTCGGTGCCCACGCCTTCAAATCTGGCAGGTCGTACACCTGCGGCGAATCGTTCAAGATGCTCGCGGGGGTGTACTTCCGTGACTCGATCGCGGTTGCAAACACGAACGGCTTGAACGCCGAGCCGGGCTGTCGCTTGGCCCGCAGCACCCGGTTGTAGCTGCCGCGCAGGTAGCCATAACCACCAATCATCGCGAGCACATTGCGGGTCTCGGGATCGATGACAGCCACGGCCCCTTGCGGTCCGGCATCGAGCACGAGGATCGGACCCTCTTTGGCCATCCGACCGATGTGAACGCGGACGATGTCACCTTCAAAGAAGCGCTTGGTTGCAGCGAGTCCCGTCGGGTTGTAACGATCTCCGGTCTGCGGCAGCGGCAGTGAACCCACCACCGCGCCCAGATCCACCATCGCCCAGCCGGTCCCCTTTTCACCGTCCAGCACTTTGGTGACCACGCCATCGATGCCTCGTCCAACCGGTGGACCCGAAGGAAACTCCTTCTTGAGCTGGGCCAAGTGAGCCGTTCGCGCCGCTGGATCCATCTTGCGACCCTTGCGAAAGCCGTTGCGCTCGTCAATCCGTTGAAGTCCCTGTTCGAGTGCAGCCCGCGCCGCTCGCTGCACATCGAGGTTACAGCTCGTGCGCACGTTCAGACCCAGAAACGGCAGTCGCTCCGCCCCAAAGCGCTCCACCAGCAGCTTTTCCACTTCCTCGGTAAACTCGGGTGCGAGCGTGCCCATCGGAAGCGGCTCTTTCACCAGTTGGATGGGGGCCTCGGCAAACTTGACCGCCTCGGCATCGGTGAGGTGGTGATAGCGCGCCATCTGTGAAAGCACGTAGCGCTGACGCAGCTTGGCTCGGTCGGGATTCCGTCGCGGTGAAATCTCTTCTGGACCTTTGGGGAGCGAGGCCAACAGCGCCGCTTCCCCCGCGTTGACATCGCTAATGGACTTACCGAAGTAGAAACGCGCCGCCTCTTCGATCCCGTAGCGCCCATGGCCAAAGTAGATCTGCGACAGGTACAGCCACAGGATCTCGTCCTTTGACAGCTTCTTTTCCAGCCGCAGCGCCAGATACATCTCCTGCACTTTGCGCTTGAGGCTCCGCTCGTTGCTCTTTAAGACATAGGTCTTGACGAGCTGCTGCGTCAGCGTCGAGGCACCGCGCAGATGCCGCACCTGCACCAGGCTCTGGAGGACCGCCCGCACCATCCCGATGTAGTTGAGGCCGTGGTGCTCGAAAAACTGCGCGTCCTCGGCATCGACAAAGGCATCGATCACGACTCTTGGCAGCCGATCGTACGGAACGACGGTGCGGCGTTCCTCGAACAGCTCACCGATCAACTGACCATCAGCAGCGAGCACACGGGTGGTCACCTTGGGTCGGTAGTCCGCGATCCGATCAATGGTCGGCAGCGAGGGGTCCGAGGTGTAATACAGGAACACACTGGCCACTGCCGTCACGGCCACGCAGCCCGCCAGCAGCATCAGTAGTACGATGGTGCGTACCACGCGATAGATGCGAGCCGCCCGCCGCGACTGTCCCGGCAGGAGCAGCCCACTGCGCGAGGTGTGTTTGTCAGGACTTCGTTTGGCCATCTGTCACTTGGTGGTTCGGATCGAATCCGTCGTGCGTGCGGTTCATGATGGGCCGGTCCGGCCTGTGCTCGATCCTGCCATCCAACTAGCACATTCGCACGGTCCGAGGGATCACAATCCCACGCCCCTTGCATTTCGCGCCCTTGACCTGTAGGAGAATCCTGGTCGAAACCACGCCACCTCGTTGGATGAGGAGTAGGACCATGTCTGCTGATCGCGCAAATTCAAATGTGACCTCGGAGACCAGCGACGTATGGAGCCATCATGTGCCAGTACCCGGAACTCCCGATGGCTTTACCGTTCGCACCTGTTATCCAGCAAATCCCAACGGCGTCGAAGTGATGCTTGAACGCTGGCGTCCCGGCACCGAAGAGCCTCCCCACTCGCACCCAGGCGACGACATGACGGTGGTTGTGGAAGGAAAGATGTCGATCCAGTTTTACCGCAAGGAAGCAGGCGGACTGGTTCCCGATGGCGAACGGATCTTCCTTCACAAAGGGGAAGTCGGATATGTCCGCGCTGGTCGAATCCACGACGCCAAGTACATCGAAGACTGCAAGCTCGTCTATGTACACAACAAGGCGTTTGGGTTCCACCTGCCCGATTGACACAGTCCCCTGCGGTCGTTTGGCGGCCAGCCTGTCCGCGTCTCGGCAATGGGGCCAGTTGGATGGTGCAGGATATTAGTCATCCTGCATGATTCATATGTTTGTGACGTCGGGTCGTGATGGGAAAGTCGCCGCCACTTAGAATGGCCGGACGATCACCATGATCACGATGCCGATCATCAGCAGCGTCGGCACCTCGTTCAGCAGGCGAAACTTCTTATGCGAGTACGCGGTCGGTTCGGTGATGAGACGCTGCCGGTAGTACATCCCTTGTCCATGGCTGACCAGGAGCCCCAGCACCAGCGTGAGCTTGACGTGCATCCATGGCATCTTCAGATAGCCGGGATTCATCACCAGCATCGTGATCCCAGTAATCAGCGAGAGCGCTCCCGAGGGATGAGCAATGCCGCGCAGGAGCTTGCGCTCCATCACCTGAAAGCGTTCACGAACGACGGCCTCTGTTTCCATCGCGTGATAGACAAACAGCCGGTACAGGTAGAGCAGACCGGCCATCCAGCTAATGACCATGATCACGTGCAGCGCTTTGATCCACAGCATCTGTTTCGGGCTCCTTTGAGGAATCGTTAAGAATCGGTTAGGAATCGTTAGGAATCGTTAGGAATCGTTAGGAATCGGCTCACACCGCCGCTGCGTGATGGCGCGGAGCGGGCCGATGGAGCGTCGCATCAAAGACCGCTGCCACCGTTCGCAACAGCAGTTGTCCCGGAAGCAGAATCCGCAGTTTGCCGGATTCCCAGCCGCACAGACCATCGTCGATGAGAGGTCGCAGCAGCCGTACTTCGCTCGCAAAGTAGGATTCGAAATCAATACCGTGACGCATCGAAAAATCAGCCGTATCGATCACCAAGTTACACAGAAGCTGCATGATGAGATCGCGACGAATCACATCATCGCTGGTGAGCGAGTAGCCGCGCACCACCGGCAGCACCCCGGACTCGACCCGTTCACAATAGGCTGCGACCTCGCGCTCGTTTTGTAGATAGTGTCGGCCGATCTCGGAGATCGACGAGGGGCCAAACGCCAGCACATCGCTCGACTTGCAGGTGGTGTAGCCCATGAAGTTGCGGCGCAGCTCCCCTTTGTGGCGCGCAAGAAGCAGTTCATCCTCTGGCAGCACAAAGTGGTCGAGCCCGACATAGACATAGCCAAGCGCAAGCAGCCGAGTCAGCGCTAGCTCAAAGAGAGCGGCACGGGTGGTGGCATCGGGCAGCTCCTCGCTACGAAACACCGACTGATGTTTCCGCAGCGCGGGCATGTGCGCATATCCAAACAGGGCAACGCGGTCCGGACGCAGCTCCGCGACGCGATCGAGGGTCATGGAAAAGCGCTCGACCGTTTGCAGCGGTAGCCCATACATCAAATCAATGTTGACGCTGACAAAGCCAAGCTGACGGGCGAGCAGTACCAAGTCGCGGGTCTGCTCGAACGGCTGAATTCGATTCACTCGCTTTTGGACGATGGGATCGAAGTCCTGCACCCCCATCGACACGCGAACAAAGCCCAGCTCGGCGAGTCGCTGCATCTGCGCATTGCTCGTCACTGGAGGATGGATTTCGATCGAGGCCTCGATGCCGCGTGGAATGTGAAAGCGGCTCGCGAGCGATTGCCACAATCGGGAAAGCTGCGCTTCGTCCAGATAGGTGGGGGTGCCTCCGCCGAGATGTACCTGCACCACTTCAGACCGCGCTGGGAGACAGGCGGCGACGCGGGCGACCTCGGCATCCAGGGCGTGTAAGTAGCGCTCGACCAAGTCCTGGCTGCGCGTAACCAGCATGTTGCAGCCGCAGTACAGACACAGCTTGCGACAAAACGGCACGTGAACGTACAGCGACAGCGGGCGACTTCCAACGGTGGACAGTGCCTCTTGGGCCAGCGTTTGGTCGCGATCCCCCCACAGGTTGGCCGGAGGATAGCTGGTGTAGCGAGGCAGCGGTACCTTGCCGTAGCGCTCCAGCAGGTTCGGATGCAGCAGCGTTGCGGTCATCGGTTTGGCTCCATCGCATCGTCATCGACCACCAGCACCCGCAGCGGCCTTGGTCGACTGAGATACTGACAGAACACAATCTCCGTCAAACGCCCGCTACGCAACCGAAAGATGAGCTCACTCGCTGCGGTAGCGGTCAAAAACAGGCCGACACCCGCACCAGATTTTTTGTTTTCCAGCGGACTTTGGTGTCGCTGCTGAGCCGTCGCACAACGAATCAGATAATCGAGCACGGTCCGCCGACGCAGCCTGCCCATCCTATCCGACACCCCCACCGCCAGGCGCACCCCATCCGTGGCAAAGCGAACCCGCGCCGACTCGCCCGGCAGCGCCTGAAGCAGCACTCGATCGGATGGCAACACCCCCGCATACCGTGGCTGCCCCTGCTCATCACGAGGCGCATCGTAGAGCGCGTTAAGCAATAGCTCATCGACCGCCTGCTCGAGCGCCAAGACATGCCGCGAGGGCAGACCCTGACTGGCCGCCCAATCCGCCACCAAGGCCACGGTCAGCGCCTTTTCTCGATAGTCACAGACCTCCTGATCAAACGTCGGGCAGTGCGCGGGGAGCAGCGGATGCAGTGGCCTTCGCACGGTCGCAGGGCGCAGAAGACGCTGCCGCAGCGCCGATAACAGTGGCTCAGGGAGCGGCGCAACCGAGATCGCACCGTGGGCAGACGACTCGACCAGCGCATTCGCCAGACCGAGCAGGTCAGCTTCCGGCAACAGGAGCAGTCGCCCGACGGAAGAGCGCTGATCGACCCGCAAGCTGTGCCCCCCACTCATCCCGCAGCCCTCCTTAGCGACGGGTCGAAAGCATCATTTTCCGAAACCCTGAGCCCAGGAGCAAGCCCACTGCGATCAGAATCGCCGCCCACTTCAGCGCACTTACCCCATCCGGACTCATCGCCACCCCCAGCAAGAACACCGCGCAGCCAAACAGCGCGAGCAGCGGAACCAGAGGCCCCGCCGGGTTGACGAACGCATCCTTTGGTGCCGCTCCGCGACGACGCATGAGCATCACCGCCACGCAGGTTGCGATGTACTGCACGACCACCGCGACGTTAGAGATATCGGCAAGCTGCTTGAACTCGAGCCCGAGCATCAGAAACAGCATCACCAATACCGACAGCAGCACCACCGACCACACCGGTGAGCCCAACTTCGGCGGTCGATACGCAAAGATCGTCGGCACAAAGCGATCCTCGGCAAACGACTCCAGATAACGCGGCCCGACGAGCGCACTGCCCGCACAAAACCCAAACATCGAAATCAGGCCGGCCACGTTCATCAGCTCGCGACCCCGTGAACCGGCAAACTGTGCGACGGCATCGGCGAGCGGCGTCTCGGAACCACCAAGGTTCGGATGCAGACCGGTGGCCACAAGCTGCACCAGCGCATACAAACAGGTGGTCACCAGCACGCTAATCACCATCGCGAGCGGCACCGTCCGCCGTGGGTTCTTCGCTTCACCCGCAGGGACCGGAATGAACTCGAAGCCGGTCGTCGCGAACAGGCCCGCAAACGCGGCTGCCAAAATTCCCGTCGTTTCACCCGGTGCTGGGGCTGGAGGTTGGCTGATGTTGCCAAGCTTTACGAAAAACAAACCGACGGCAATAAACCCAAACAGGCTGAGCAGCTTCACCGCCGAGATGACATCACTGGTGTGGGCCGAGCTGCGAACGCCCAGGATGTTCACAATCGATAGAACAATCACCACCAGGCATGAGATGGCGACCACGCCACCGTTGCCAAGCTGCACCCCAAGCACGTCGTGACAGATTTGCGCTGCCGTCGTACCGAAGCCTCGTGCCACTGCGGAATAGCCGAGCAGGACGCTCACCAACGTGACCCAACCGACGGCAAAGCCAACGTAAGGTCCAAACGCATCACAGGCGTAGCGATAGGGGCCTCCGGAACGGTCGGTGCGGCCCGCAGCTTCGGCGAAGACCAAAGCCACCAAGCAACATAGACCACCGGCGACAAACCATGCCCATGGGGCCTGTGAGCCAGCCTTTCGCCAGAGCACCGCAGGCAAAAGGAAGATTCCAGAGCCAACGATCCCGTTGATGCCAATTCCCAAGCAGTCGATCAGGGTGAGCTGACGCTTTTCAGAGTTCGCTTCGCTATTTGGCACCGCAAGAAAGTATCCAAACCGGTAGCAAAGCCAAGCCCTTTCGCTGACAGCGAGACACTTATCACCTCTCGCATTCGCATTGCATCTTGCGGGGCTGTCCATTTACCTTTCGGTGCGTCGTGATGAGCCCGAGCGCAAACTGCCAGACTGTTTGGAAGCCATGAAGCTGCTCCTTTTATCAACGGTGGCGCTGTTCCTGGGGCCGCTTTTGCAGCGGTCGCTCCGGTGGGCCAAAGCGGCGATGGCCACGCTCGATGGGTTTGTGCTGCTGCTGGTGGTGGGCATCATCTTGGGACGACTGATTCCAGCGGCCTACTCAGCGGCGGGATGGCCGACCTTGCCCATCGCGGTTGCGGGCTACTTGGCCGTGCGACAAATTGAGCGCATGCAGCATGTCGGAGGTCGACGTGCCCACAAAGTCGCGGTGGTGCTGGGACTCTTGGGGTTGGCCATGCACGAGTTCCTGGATGGGCTCGCGCTGGCCATGGGACGAGGGGATCACGATCATGCTGCCGATGCGCTGTTGCCGCTGGCGATCGTGCTCCATCGCATTCCGGTCGGTCTGTCGGTGTGGTGGCTGCTAAAGCGCTTGGGAACCGGCTGGAGCCTGGTCGGACTGGTGTTTATTGCCGGGTCGACCGCGCTCGGCTACGGACTCTCGACCGAGCTATTTGAGCACAGCGGAGGCGTCGGAATCGGCATCTTCCAGAGCCTGGTGGCGGGAGCGCTGCTCCATGTCGTGGTTCACGAACAGCAGGGCGGTCGCGGCAATCATGTGGTGTTTGAAGGAATCGGCGGCCTGGCAGCGATCGGACTCCTGACCCTGCTGCACAGCGAGCTGCTGCCCACAAGCCGAATGGGTGAAGCAAGCATGGCGCGGACGCTTACGCTGCTTGCCTTAGAAAGTGCGCCCGCGCTGCTGATTGCCTATGCCTCTGCGGGCTTGATTGGGGTGTTTCTGCCATCGGCAGGCGTTGCATGGATGGGACGCGGGGGGCCCATCACTCAGGCCGTTCGCGGCGTGATTTTCGGACTCCCTCTTCCGATCTGTTCTTGTGGAGTCCTGCCGGTCTATCGCAGCCTCATTGCACGCGGAGTACCGTCTGCGGCAGCGATGGCGTTTCTGGTGGCTGCGCCGGAGCTAGGAGTCGATGCGGTGCTGCTGTCGTTTCCGCTGCTCGGACTGCCGCTCACGATCGCTCGCATCGTGTGCGCCACCATCGTTGCGATCGGAGTGGGAGTCATCATCGGTGGCCTGATGACAAAGGCTCCCCCGAGCGATACCCCACCAACGACGTTGGAGATTCCGCAAGGCACCATGGGAAGCCGACTCCGGGCCGCGTTCCGACTTGGCTTTGTGGAAACGGTGGATCACACCGGACCGTGGATCGTGATTGGTCTGGGAGTAGCGGCGGCGATCGAACCGCTGCTGCGGATGGACTGGGTCACCTCGCTGCCGGCGGGACTGGATGTGCCACTGCTCGCGGTGTTGGGAATGCCCATGTACGTATGCGCTTCGTCGGCAACACCGCTGGTCGCAGTGCTGATTCATAAAGGAGTCTCACCCGGTGCCGCGATTGCGTTTTTGCTGACCGGCCCAGCGACCAATGCAACGACCTACGGAGTATTGGCGAAGCTGCATGGACGACGGATCGCGATTGGCTACGGACTGTCGATTGCGACGATTACCGTGCTGCTTGGGTATCTGACCAATCGCGTAGTGGGCGTACATCCTGGTTATCCATTTCATGTGGGGCACGATCACCCAGGAGTGCTCTATCCCGCGTGTCTGGCGATCGTGGTGCTGCTGTTTATTGGTTCGTTTTTGCGGCAAGGACCGCGTGGATTCATTCGCCAGCTATCTCTCGACCCAGGCAGCGCACATGACCACGCGCTGGAGCACGGACACGACCATTCGCACGGACATGACGATTCGCACGGGCATGACCATTTGCACGGACATGACCATTCGCACGGACATGACCATGGTCCGTCAGAGACTCACCGGCACCACACGTCGTCTGATCCGCTCGGCCCTGACCACAAAGCGGAGTAATGCGCTCGGACTTGTGCGGGGAGGAACACACAAAATTGCGGCACCGCTTGCCGTCGTCGGCCAATTGAGATAAAAGGCCCCATTCCGGTGCGGCCACAATCCAAGCTGGCCCGCGAACTTAGGATCCTCTTCGTCACATGGCTCAAGATAACTCGACATCGACCGTAGCTCCCGCCGGCCAACCGCCGACCTCCATCTTCGTCCAGCAAATCCACGACGAGATGCGCACATCGTTTATGGACTACGCGATGAGCGTCATCATCTCGCGTGCGCTTCCCGACGCCCGCGACGGACTAAAGCCCGTGCATCGTCGCATCCTGTACGCGATGCACGAAGGCAACATCGTCTGGAATCGCTCCCACGTAAAGTGCGCCCGCGTCGTCGGTGAAGTGCTCGGTAAGTACCACCCGCACGGTGATGCCTCGGTCTACGACGCACTCGTTCGACTGGCGCAAGACTGGAACATGCGCCACCCGCTCATCGACGGGCAAGGCAACTTCGGTTCGATCGAAGGCGATCCTCCGGCCGCGTATCGATACACCGAGTGTCGACTTCAGCGCGTGTCGTCGGCGATGCTCGGCGATCTCGACAAAGAGACGGTCGATTTTGTCCCGAACTTCGATGACAAAGAGCGCGAACCGACGGTGCTGCCGGCCATGCTGCCGAATCTGCTCGTCAATGGTGCCTCGGGTATCGCGGTCGGTATGGCGACGAACATTCCGCCCCACAACCTGGGCGAAGTGCTCGATGCGGCGCTACTGCTTCTGCGAGAGCCGCAATCGACCAATGCCGATCTAATGAAGTTGGTGCCCGGTCCGGACTTCCCGACCTACGGCTTTATCTACGGCAAGGCGGGCATCCGTCAGGCCTACGAAACCGGCCGAGGCTCGCTCACGCTGCGCGCCAAGACCGAAATCGAAGAGCTGAAGAACAACAAGTCGCAGATCATCGTCACCGAGGTTCCCTATCAGGTGAACCCCAACCGAGTGATCGAGCGACTGGCCGAGTTGGTCCGCGAAAAGAAGATCGAAGGCATCTCGGATCTCCGCAACGAGTCGAGCCGCGAAGGCATGCGACTCGTCATCGAGCTGAAGCGCGATGCGGTGGGTCAGGTGGTGCTAAACCAGCTCTACGCGCAGACCAGCTTGCAGGTGACGTTTGGCGTCATCATGCTGGCGATTGTCGACGGCAGACCGCGAATTCTATCGCTGCGAGACGCGCTCGGACACTTCCTTGAACACCGGCGGCAGATCGTGCTGCGACGCTCGCTGTTCATGCTCAAGCAAGCGCGGGCTCGTCGCGAGATTGTGGAAGGACTGGGTCTGGCGATCGATCAGATCGACCGCATCATCGCGATCATTCGTGCGGCCAAAGATCCAGCGGAAGCCAAGGATCGATTGATGGCTGAGCCGCTCACCGGGCTGGCCGAGTTCCTCCGTCGAGCTGGTCGCCCCGAGGAAGAAATCGCCGCTCGCACCGGTCGTGGCGCGCTCTACTTTAGTGAGCCGCAGGCGAAAGCCATCCTGGAGATGAGACTCCAGCGCCTGACCGGACTAGAGCGCGACAAGCTTGCCGAGGAGTATCGCGAGCTGACCACCACCATCGTTGGTCTGGAAGCGATCTTGGCCAGCGAGTCGCGCCTACGCGATGTCATCGCCGGAGAGCTGACCGAGCTGCGCGCCCAGTACATCGAGCCCCGCCGCACCCAGATCATTGATGATGCGGGCGAGATCCGACTCGAAGAGCTCATCGCCGTCGAACCGATGGTGGTGACGCTGTCCCGTGAAGGCTACGTACGCCGCGTATCGCTGTCGGAATATCGCTCGCAGGGCCGTGGTGGCCGTGGCGTGCAAGGAGCGACGACCAAGGAAGAGGATCTGATCCACAAGCTGTTCGTCGCCAGCACCCATGACTACGTGCTGATGTTCACGAACACGGGTCGCGCCTACTCAAAGCGGGTATTCGACCTGCCGGAGTCGCAGTCGCGCTCGGGCAAGGGCAAGGCGATGGTCAACTTCCTAGAGCTTCAGCCCGGCGAGCGCATCGTCGAGATGCTGCCCCTGCCGGGATTTGAGGCCGGGAAGTTCGTGCTACTCGCGACGGCCAAAGGTGTGGTGAAGAAGACCGAGCTCGACGCGTTTTCGGCGATTCGTTCGACCGGTATCATCGCCGTCGATCTCGATGAAGGGGACGATCTGGTTGGTGCCGGAATCACCGATGGTCAGAGCGACATCGCGCTGTGTACCCGCGACGGCTACGTAGTCCGCTTCCGAGAAGAGCAAGTCCGCGCCATGGGCCGCACCGCACGCGGCGTTCGGGGTGTCACCCTCAAGAGCGCCAGCGATCGCATCGTCGCGATGCAAGTGCTCAGCCGCGACTCGGGCAGCGAAACCACGCTCCTTACCGTCTGTGAAAAGGGATTCGGCAAGCGCACCCCCGCGTCCGATTACCCGCTCAAGAACCGAGGCACGCAGGGCGTCATCACCATCAAGACCAACGACCGCAACGGCAAGGTGGTCGGAGTGCTGACGGTGGTCGATAGCGAAGACCTGATGCTCGTCACCGACACCGGGCGCGTCATCCGCATTCGCGTCCGCGACATCCCGACCCGAGGCCGCAACACCCAAGGCGTGCGACTCATCCGCATCGATCCAGCGAGTGGAGAGCGAGTGGTCGCCGTCGAAGCACTGAGTGATCCTGGCAAAGATGGCTCGGAGCCCGTGGAGGGCAGCGAAGAGGAGCTTGCCGCCAGCCCGATCGAAGTGCTCGACGACGTGGAAGGCGAGGAAGAGCTTCACGACGAGCCGGATGAAGCAGCAGACGAGCCCGAGACGACCTGATGAGCGAGCAGACCACCGAACCGCCTACCGGCGCACCATCTGTCGGGCCGCTCTCGGTGGTCGAGATCTATCGGCGCAGCGTCAAAGCAGAGGATCTTCGCTTCAATCGCTACATCGCTCGGCCCAAAGCAGCAGTGCTCGTGTATCTGCTGCGCCCGACCCCGATTACGCCCAATCAAGTCACCCTGCTTTCGCTGTTCACCTCGCTGGTGGGAATTGCCACCCTGCTTCTGTGCCCAGGCTGGATCGGTCTTGTATCGGCAGCGCTGGTGCTGCATCTGGCGTTTGTCCTCGACTGCGTCGATGGTCAACTCGCACGAATCAAGGGCTTGTCATCGCCGGTCGGTGCCTACCTAGACTTTTTGGTCGATGAGATCAAAGCGGTGCTGCTGGTGGCAAGCTGTGCCGGAAGGCTCGCCATCGACGGTCGTGCGCCGCTCCTATTTGCCAGTATCTCGCCGCAGGTGTTTTGGCTGGGACTCGGACTGCTCGGCGTCTGCATTGCCGCGGCAGGAATCTCGACCACGACTTTTATGCGCCGACCGGAGTATTTCGAAGCGGTGCATGGCAAAAAGGGCGAGCGCGTCGCGGGCTACACCAAGTGGAAGGAACCCACGGAGACAGCGCCAAGCTCACCTTTCAAAAGGCTGGTCCTGCTGCCGATTCGACTGCTCGAGTCCTTGGGAAAGCTGACGCTGCACTATCCGGCGTGGTTCATGTTCCCGGCGCTGTTCGGACGCATGGAGTGGTTCTTACTGCCGTACCTGTGCGCACACACGCTGTACCTCGGTCGGTCCTGGCTGACAGTAATTTGGAAGCTCGGGCGATGACCTCGCGGCGACAGGTTTTGCAAGCACTGATCGGCAGTGGGTTGTCTCTGTCTGCGCTACCTTCCTTGCGAGCGGAATCCCCTGCCCCACTCCAGCGCGGCGTGGCACTCGGGCTGTTTCACGAAGATCCGTTGTGGTCGTACGCGGGATTGCTGCGTGAGATCAAGGATCTGTCGGCAAGCCATGTCTCGCTGGTGCCTGCGTACTATCAAGATCACGCGGGTTCGACGAGCATTTACGGTCATCCGCGCTTCAGTGTTCCCGACGAAACCATTGCGCGCACGATTCAGGAAGCGCATGCACTGGGACTGAAGGTGATGCTGTTCCCAATCGTGCGGCTGGCCAGTCCGCGCAGCTCTTCGGAGTGGCGCGGCACACTTCACCCCGACGATCGCAAGGCATGGTGGACAAGCTACGAGCGGCTGATTCTGCATCTGGCCAAGCTCGCCCAGAATCTGAAGGTGGAACAGTATTCGGTCGGCAGCGAGCTATCGACGCTGGATGGTGAGCGCGATCTCCTCGATTGGAAGCGGCTCGTTGCCAAGGTCCGCACGAGCTACAAAGGTCGGCTGACGTACTCGGGCAACTGGGATCACTTTGAGCAGGTCGCGCTCTACGAGTTGTGCGATAGCGCGGGACTGTGCGCGTACTTTCCGCTGGCGAGTCGGCTCCGCACCCCGCCTGTCTCCGTCGAGGACATGATCGGAGCCTGGCGCAAAAAGCGGGATGAACTGGTCGCGTTTGCGCGGACCAAGCAAAAGCCAATTCTGCTGACTGAAGTGGGTTACTTAAGTCAGCGCGGGGCGGCAGCGTGGCCGTGGGAAGAAGCCGCAGAAAAGCCGGTTGATCTAGAAGACCAGCGTCGAGCCTATGAAGCGTTTGCACGGGTCTGGCAAGGCGAACCCCTGCTGTCCGGCGTCTACTTCTGGAACTACTACGGCTGGGGCGGACGGGCCTCACGTGGCTACACCATGCGTCACAAGCCCGCCGCGCAAGAGATGGAGCGCTACTTCCTCGGCGAATCGCAGCGGCCCGCGGTTCCGTAGTCCGCTGAATCCCGCTGTAAGACGAAGTCACTTGGCAGAGGCGTACCAAGCTGCGAGTGTGGCGGGCTATGCGAAACAAGGTCGTATCCCCGGACGAAGCCATCGCGCTCATCCGCGATGGCGACACACTATGTACTTCTGGTTTTGTCGGAACGGGAACTCCTGACGGACTGCTGCATGCACTCGAGCAGCGCTTCGTGCAAACGCAGTCACCCAAAGATCTGACGCTGGTATTTGCCGCCGGACAAGGCGATGGCAAGGATCGCGGACTCAATCGGATTGCGCACGAGGGACTGCTCAAGCGGGTCATTGGTGGACATTGGGGCCTGATTCCCAAAGTCAGCAAGCTCGCTCTCAACGACAAAATCGAAGCATACAACCTGCCGCAGGGCTGCATTTCTCACCTGTATCGCGACATCGCCGCCGGCAAACCTGGCGTCATCACCAAGGTTGGACTGCACACCTTTGTCGATCCGCGCATCGAGGGTGGCAAGGTCAATCGCTTGGCGCAGGAAGATCTGGTGCGCCTGATCGAGTTCGATGGCAAGGAGTGGCTGTTTTATAAGTCGTTTCCGATTCACGTCGCGTTCCTGCGTGGCACTTCCGCTGACCCGAACGGCAACATCACCATGGAAAGGGAGTCCCTGGTCCTCGACAACTTGGCGATGGCGCAGGCGGTGAAAAACAGCCAGGGCGTGGTGATCGTCCAGGTCGAACGGATCGCGGCGGCCGGCTCCCTTCATCCCCGGCAAGTCGTGATTCCCGGCATCTTGGTCGACTGCGTGGTCGTGGCAGCACCGGAGCATCACGTCCAGACCTATGCCACCGCCTACAGCCCCGCCTTTGCTGCCGAGATTCGTGTTCCCATCGATGGCACTCCGCCACTGCCGCTCGATATCCGCAAGGTAATTGCCCGTCGTGCAGCTTATGAGCTGTCACCGAACGCAGTCTGCAACTTGGGAATCGGTATGCCGGAAGGAGTGGCGGCGGTTGCCCGCGAGGAAAGGCTCCTGGACTACTTGACGCTGACGACCGAGCCCGGTGTCATCGGCGGCGTTCCAGCAAGTGGCCTGGACTTTGGCGCAGCGATCAACACCGACGCCATCATCGCGCAAAATCAGCAGTTCGACTTTTACGATGGCGGAGGACTCGACCTGGCCTGCTTGGGAATGGCCGAGTGTGATGAGCACGGCAACATCAACGTCAGTCGTTTCGGCAAGCGCCTTGCCGGTGCTGGGGGCTTTATCAACATCAGCCAAAATGCCCGTCGCTTGGTGTTTGTTGGAACCTTCACCACCGATGGACTCGAGGTCGCAGTCGGCGGTGGCAAGCTCGGCATCCTCCACGAGGGCCGCAGCCGCAAGTTCGTCAAGAAAGTCGAGCAGATTACGTTCAGCGGTGCCTATGCCGCACAGCAGCAGCAGCAAGTGTATTACGTCACCGAGCGCTGCGTGTTTCAGCTAACCCCAGCCGGACTAGAGCTGATCGAAATCGCGCCTGGCATCGATCTGCACGACGACATCTTGGCCCACATGGGATTTGCGCCGATCGTGCGCCGTCCCAAGCTGATGCACGAGCGGATCTTCCGGCCCGAAACGATGGAGCTGAAGCGCGAGCTACTCCGGCTCGATCTCTAAAGAGCGCATCAGCTACGACCCGCAGCGCAACATCCTGTTTGGTTTGTAGCGGTCCGATGCTCGCAATACAAGGAACCCCCATTGGAAAGCCTTACAACAATTGCGGCGCTCTGCTTCCTGATGTTTGTCGCGTACCGTGGCTTCAGCGTCATCCTGTTCGCTCCGCTTGCCGCGCTGTTCGCGGTTGCGTGGGTATCGCCTCACCATGTCTTGCCGTTCTTCTCGGGCATCTACATGGAAAAGCTGGTCGGATTCCTAAAGCTCTACTTCCCGGTGTTTCTACTCGGAGCCATCTTCGGCAAGCTCATTGAGATTTCGGGCTTCGCCAAAGCGATCACCTCCCGGGTGGTGGTACTGCTCGGAAAAAACAATGCGATGCTGGCCGTGGTTGCGGTCTGCGCACTGCTGACATATGGCGGGGTGTCTCTGTTCGTTGCTGCGTTCGCCGTCTATCCGTTTGCTGCCGAGTTATTCAAGGCGGCGGACATTCCGCGAAGGCTGATCCCTGGCACCATCGCCCTCGGTTCCTTCACGTTCACGATGGATGCACTACCGGGTTCGCCCCAAATTCAGAACATCATTCCGACCACGTTCTTTCATACCACCACCTGGGCTGCCCCCAAGTTGGGACTGTTCGGAGCGCTGGTCGTACTCACAGCCGGAATGGCTTATCTAACGTATCAACGCAAGCGTGCGGCTCGTGCCAAGGAAGGATACGGAGAGGACGCTGCACTTGATCCCAAAGGAGCTGGGAATCCATCGAGCGCCGCTCCTGACGGTCCACTGCCCTCGCCGCTGCTCGCGCTGTTACCGCTGATCCTGGTGGGCAGCCTGAATCGGGTGTTCACCGGAGTGCTCCCCACGCTCTATCCGCAGAGCTTTGACTTTGCCAAGCTCGGAGTCAGCCAGACCGCCGCTCTCGATGTGAGCAAGCTTGTCGCCATTTGGGCCGTCGAGGGAGCACTCCTTGTTGGCATCCTCACGGTGGTGCTGTCTGCTTCTCGTCGCGTCACACCACGCTTTGCGAGCAGCGCCAACCTCGCCGTCGCGGGAGCCATGCTCGCCGCAGTCAACACCGCTTCCGAATACGGATTCGGCGGCATCATCGCTGCGCTCCCTGGCTTCAAAGTCATCAGCGAGTTGATGTCGCATGCCTTCAGCAACCCGCTCATATCGCTCGCAGTGACCACCACCAGCCTGGCCGGCATCACGGGTTCCGCTTCAGGTGGAATGAGCATCGCCTTGGCAACCATGGGACAGACTTATCTGAGCCGTGCCACCGAGTTGGGAATCCCGCCCGAGGTGCTACATCGCGTTGCGGCGATGGCCAGTGGTGGAATGGACACACTGCCTCACAACGGCGCGGTGATCACGCTGCTCGCGGTCACCGGACTGTCCCACCGCCAATCCTACCTCGACATCTTTGCGATGACGCTCATCAAGACCGCAGCGGTGTTCTTGGTGATTGCGTTCTTCTACCTCACCCATCTCTACTAACAAGGCCTCGGCAAACGGGACAACTCGCTGTCTGTGGTTGGTGCGTTTGTCAGTGACCTATCCATGCCACCACCCATGCGATACAAGGGGTTGGCTGCTTCTTCTTTTCTAGGGAGGTCTTGATGCGCACCACTTCTGTGCTTCCTCTGTCTCTGGTTTGCTCGCTGCTGGGTGGGTGTGTCACAAGCGATCATGACCCACCGTTCAGTGTGCTGAGCAGCTCACTGTTGGTCGACGGTTCGTACGGTGGACACAACTTCAAGCTGTTTGTTCCCGGCAGCTACTCTCCCGGTCGTGCAATGCCCCTGGTGATGATGCTGCACGGCTGCACCCAAGATCCCACGCAGTTTGCCGCAGGCACGCAGATGAACGCGCTCGCCGAATCCGAAGGCTTTCTGGTGGTCTACCCAGAACAGCCGAGCAGCGTCGATAGCAGCAAGTGTTGGAACTGGTATTCCTCGGCCCATCAAGCACGCGGTAGCGGTCAGCCCGCACTCCTTAGCGGACTCGTGGGAGAGCTTGGCAAGAAGTACAGCATCGACAGCCGCCGCGTCTATGCAGGAGGACTGTCTGCCGGTGCGGCCATGGCGGTGATCCTCGGTGCCACCTATCCCGATGTCTTTGCCGCCATCGCAGTAGGGTCCGGTCTGGAATACAAAGCAGCGGCTAGCTCAATCGATGCCCTCACTGCGATGCGCAGCGGTGGACCAAGTCCCGCTGCACAAGGAATGGCAGCCTATCGCGCCATGGGGTCGGCAGCGCGCACCGTGCCGGTGATTGTGTTTCATGGTAGCGCTGATGCCACCGTCGCCAAGGTGAATGCCGATCAGCTCATCTCGCAGTGGGCCAAGACCGATGATCTTGCGGCAGATGGGGTCGCCGATGGCAATCTCACCGACACGCCATCTGCTACCACCACTGGCACTGCACGCGGAGGGCGTACCTACAGTCGATCGGTCTATCGCGACCGGACCAGCGGTGAAGAAGTCTTGGTGAAGGTACTTGTGGACGGCATGGGACACGCGTGGTCCGGTGGAAGTTCGGCAGGCTCCTTTACCGATCCCAAGGGCCCAGATGCCACGGCCATGAGCTGGGAGTTTTTTCGTGCTCATCCGCTCGGGGGAACCGGTCCCTCGGATGCAGGGCTTAGCGATGCCAGAGTTCGCGACGCGGGCTTGCTTGATTTGAGCAGTCGCGCCGACCTCACTATCAATCTCGGTCGCGACCTGGGCAGTGACGCAAGCGACGGTGCCGTTCGAGTCCTCACCATTGCCGCTGAAAATGGCTATGCCGGAAAATTGCCCGCCGATGGTACGGCGAGCGGTACGCTCAAGCTCGGTGACAAGGGCATGTATAACGGCGATACCTTCCGAGCCATCCTGTCGTTCGATGTGGGCCGACTGCCCGCTCGCCCCATCCAGAAGGCCGAGCTGGTCCTGGCGCGCACGACGCAACGCGGTAGCGTCAGCAGCATCACCATCGACGCCAAAAACGGCTTCTTCGGAAAAAGCGCGGCCATCGCTCAAGAAGATTACGGAGCCAGTCCCAGCCAGAGCAGCATCGCCCACTTCTCGCCACCAGATCGCGATGACGGCACCGTCACCATCGCGCTACCGATGTCCGCTCTCGGTAGTTTCCCCGGTTCCAGTGGTCGGTTCCAGCTACGACTGCGAGCGACTACGGCCATTGACTTACAGGCCGACACCATTGAGTTTCACGGCGGCAGCGACGGACCGCTCAGCCCAGCCCTGGTTCTTACGTACTAGGCTTCCCTTCCTGCCCGTCATGATTGGCCTCGGAAAATATTTTTGTACGGTGTCACGTCTCACCACGCTGAAAGGAACGAATCACTGATGAAGACCTACCTCAAGACCATCTCCGCAGCCGTTGGCCTGTTTACCTTTTCCTTGCTGGGCAGTGCTTTTGCTGACGGCGATGCGGGGAAGGCCGCCTCGGCACCGGTAACCAAAGCCGAGCCCGCAGCGACCAAGAGTGACGCCGCAGCCAAGACGGCCCCCGCAGCCGCTGGCGAGACCCGGGAACAGCTCCTGGAGGAACTGAAGAAGGCCAACGCGCAGCTTGCGGAGGACAAAAAGGCTGCCGCCGCAGCCAAAGGCGACGCGGTCAAAGCAGCCAAAGAGAAGGTCAAGGCAGACGGAAAGCTGATCAACGAGATCAACATGAAGCTGCACAAGCTCAAAGTTGAGAAGAAGCCCGAAGGCAAGCCCGGTGCCAAGCCTGAAGGCAAGCCCGAGGCCAAGCCCGAAGGCAAGCCTGAAGGCAAACCGGTCATGATGCCCGCCACCTAAAGCCACACGATTCTGCTCCGCACGTTGCCCTCCTGACCCTTTGCTCAGTCATCCTCTTCTCTGTTCCTCCTCATCGCCTCAGTAATAGAGGCCTGATAAATACACATTATCGACTGTGATAAGCTGTGTCCTAAGGGGGAACTGTTATGAATCGACATCAATCGCTGTGGGTGCTGCTTGCGCTCACACCTGCAACCTGCTCTTCGGAAAACGTCAATGTCGAGATCCCGCCGTCCTGCATCGATGGCCTGTTGAATGAAGGAGAGAGCGACGTTGACTGCGGCGGTCCATGTACCCAGTGCGCCGATGGCAAATCCTGCGGCACCGCCAACGGCAACTGCTCCTCTGGAGTTTGTGGCGCAGGGAAGTGCCAGCCAGCGAGCTGCACAGACGGCGTTAAGAACGGCAGCGAGGTAGACACTGATTGCGGTGGAACGTGTGGGCTATGTAGTGACGGCAAGACCTGTGCGGAAGCGGCGCAGTGCCGATCGGGAGTCTGCAAAAGCGGAGTCTGTCAGGCAGCGAGCTGCTCCGATGCCGTCAAAAACGGCAGCGAACTCGATGTCGACTGCGGTGGTAGCTGCGGACCGTGCGGCTTTGGTAAAACTTGCGGTGGAAACGCCGACTGCGCAAATGGCGTCTGTGCCGGCTACCTCTGCCGTCCGCCAGTGAGCTGTCTGGAGCTTCTGCAAGCCCAACCGAGCACGTCGAGCGGCACCTATCGCATCGATCCCGATGGTTACAACACCGGCAAAGCCGACTTCCCAGTCGTTTGCGACATGACACTGGATGGTGGTGGCTGGACCCGCTTCAACTGGGTCCGAGCAGCATTCCCGACCGGACAAGATCCGCTCGGTCAAACGCTCGATCAGTGTGACCCAGCAACGAATGTCTGCTCTGCGAAGATTCCAGACGGCAGCGTGGTCTCCGCACTGCTCGTCAAAGACGTAACGGCCAACCAGCATGCGGCCTGGAAGTTCAACGCGACCAACAGCACCAGCAACGCGGTCCTTGGGGCACTCCTCAATAAGACTACCGTTTGCTTGCCCAGCGGCGCGATCTGGGCCCCCTACCTAAATACCGGCACTCGCGCATACTGTGGAAATGGCGGAGAGGGAGGATGCAAGGCCTTCTACTACACTAACGGAACCTGCAACGGCAAAGGCAACACCGGCTGGGGCATCGAGTTCGATGGAGACACCGGCTGCGCAAGTGCTGCATTCAAGGAGGGCTCGACCGGTGTCGGCTGCCCGCAGGCCACCCCCATGAGCGGTGCGGCTGATGACTACGGATTCCTTGCTTACTTTGAGTACAAGCAGGTCTTTGGCGAGCTGTACTACCGCTAGCGATTCCCGCAAAAAAGCTCACGTTCCAAACTGGAGCGGCAGCGAGGCCAGTCCTCGCACCACCGGCGTCGCTCGCCAGCGCAGCGATTCGGCAGGAACAGCCAGACGAAGCTTGGGGAGTCGCTCTAGGATAACGTTGAGCGCGATCTGACCCTCCATTCGGGCCAGCGGTGCCCCCAGACAAAAGTGGTTCCCTTGACCAAACGCCAGGTGGCGGTTCGGATCGCGCTGCAAGTCCAGCTCATCAGGTCGAGCAAAGTGCGACGGATCGCGATTGGCCGAAGCCAACACCGCCCACACCAACTCGCCTCGTCGAATCGTCTGTCCGTGCATGATCATGTCCTCTCCTGCATACCGCTCAGTAGCGGTCTCCACCGGATTGGTGAAGCGCAGCAGCTCTTCGACGGCGGTTTTGATGGACTCGGGGCGACCCCGCAGCCACTCCAACTGCTCAGGATGCAACAGAAGCGCCAGCATCCCCGAGGAGATCAAGTTGACCGTCGTTTCGTGACCGGCAATCAGCAGCAGCAGCACCATCGCCACCTGCTCATCCTCACTCAAACGATCTCCGGATTCTTCAGCCTGCGAAAGCGCGGTCAACAGATCGTCCTGCGGGTGTTGACGCCGATCCATCAGCAGCTTGCGGACGTACCGGATGAGCAGCCACATCGCAGGGAGCATCCTTACGATGTTTAACGTAGTCGGCGGCAACAGTGCGTTTTGCGAAAGGCGCTGAAACCGCACTCTGTCTTCCGCAGACACCCCAAGTAGTTCGCCAATCACGGTCAGCGGCAGCGGCAGTGCAAAGTCTCGGATGAGCTCCAACTCCCCTTGGGCCTGGACTTTATCGAGCAGCTCGCCGGCCAGCGTCACGATTCGACTCCTCAACCGCTCGATTCGTGCCGGTGTGAACGCTCGATGGACCAAGGCACGCAACCGGGCGTGGTTTGGGTCGTCTTGGTCCAGCATGTTGCACTCCATCGCCCGCAAGAAGTCCGGCATCCACGGTCGCTTGGACAGCTCCGCTGAACTCTGCACCCGCCGCACGTCTTTCCCAAACCGTGGGTCTTTGAGAGTGGTCAGCACATCATCGTAACGAGTCACCAGCCAGCCTTCCATCCGCCCCATCCGGGCCCGCGATACCGGCTCGCGGTCGCGCAGGTTCGCGTAGTACGGAAACGGATTGGCCTTGAACTCTGGCCGAGTGAGGTCAATCAGCGGACCGGCGGATCGCACTGCGTGTTTGTCAACCATATCGACACTCTCTCGATCCAACCGACAGCCTCAGCAAGCACATGCAGGGAGTTTCGCCTGTAGCAGTGCGCTACGCATCCAGCCGATCTTTAGAACCAGCAATCGGCAGGAAGGAAACGGTGGAACTTAGTTCAGGACGGCGCTCTGCGACGAAGCAACGACGGGACGCTTGCCCTTGGTGGCAGCGATGATGACGTGCGGGTACGGCAGTACATCAGGAACGCGGACGACTCGAACGGAATAGCCCAAGTCGCGAAGCAGCTCGCTCCACTCGTTGTGGTGACGATACGCTAGCTCCTCTTTCATTCCCACCATCGCTCGGTCGAGGATCTCGGTGAATTTGAGTCCCAGCCACGGCTTGGTCGTGATGTCTTTGATCACCAACGTGCCGCCCTCCTCCAGCATGTCGGTCAACTGACTGACCACCTCAACCTGATCCGCCGACGGAATGTGGTGTAGGACATCGAGCAGATACACCGCACGGAACGGGCCCCTGGCGGCGGTCTGTCGAACGTCCTCAGCAAAAAACTCGGTCTTCACCCCAAGCTTCGCAGCCACCTTCTGCGCCATCGCAATGCGGTGTGCATTCGGATCAATCCCGATGATGCGTCGACCCGGCTGCATTTGCGAAAAGTACGCGGACCACAACCCAAAACCACAGCCCACATCCAAGATCGGACCCTCTGCGGGCAGGAGTAGATCCATCGTCGCCAGCAGCTTCACCCGCAAAATCATAAAGCGAATGATTGCGTAGCTGCGCTCGACGATAGGAAGTGCCCGAGCAATCCGCCACAGAGCCTGGGTGGCCGACAGCTCCTCAGCAGGTGATGGCGACGGAAACGAAGAGGCGTGTTCGGAAGAAGGAGGCGACGACATGCGCCGCAGCCTAGCGCCGTTTGTCCACTGCGGACACGAAAAGTTACAACGCCACTTGCAGATGGGGACAGTGGCGACGCAGCGGCCCGGCAGCAAGCATCCTCGGATTGACTCACCTGTAGGGAAAAGGTACGCCCATTGCTTAGCAGCCTAGGAAAATGAACTCTCATGGAATATCAACGTTCGCCGCTGACGCCCTATCCTCGAGGTTGGTTTCCGGTCGCGCTCTCCCACGAACTTCCGATCGGCGCAGTCCTTCCGCTCCATTACTTTGGACGTGAGCTTGTCGCCTTCCGCACCGAAGACGGCAAGGCCCATGTGAAGAATGCCTACTGTCCCCATCTCGGCACCCACTTGGGACATGGCGGGACGATCGAGGGCACATGTATCCGGTGTCCCTTTCATGGCTGGAAGTTCGACGGAGAAAGCGGTGACTGCGTCACGATTCCCTACGCCAAAAAGATCCCCCCGGCAGCACGGCTACAGCCTTGGCCAACCCATGAAGTCTCGGGCCTAGTTCTCGTTTGGTTCCACGAAAACGGCGAGTCCCCCTCCTGGACCGTTCCAGAGTTGTTGGTCGGCGACCAAGAATCCGATTGGACACCGTGGAAGGAAACGCGATGGAAGCTTGCGGCGCGGATTCAGGATCTGACGGAAAATGATCTCGATGCCGCACATTTGCCGGTGTTGCATCAATTCACGGCAGCAATTCCCGAGGCAACCTTAGATCTGGCTGGCCCGTCTCTCAACGTAACGATGCTGATTGAGTTGAACCTAGAGACCTTCGGCCTGCCGGGAACAGTCCGCACGCCACTTCACACCAGGAAGCACGGCCTGTCGATCGGTGTGATTCGCCAGACCGTGGATCTCGGCGAATTTTCGATCTCCTCGCGGAGCATCGGCTGCACCACGCCCATCGATCAACATTCCGTCGATCTGCGTGTGCTTCACAGCATCCGTAAGACCGGAATGGAGCAGCTCGATCCGCTCATCGAAGCCAGCTATTTTTCGACGTTCAGAAAGGCCATCGATCAGGATCTGACCATCTGGGAACACAAGGCATATTTGATGCGTCCGCTTCTGTGCGAAGGCGATGGGCCGATCGGGAGCTTCCGAAAGTGGTCTCGACAGTTCTACGATGAAGCAGAGTGGACCCGAGCGATGAACGCCACCCCAGCCAGCACATCTGGTTAGGTGGCGGAGCGAAGCAACCACGCATCCTGCTTCGCGTTTGGCACAGCAGCGGTGCGCTACCCGACAACCGGCGGCGCTTTGGGCGGAACGAGGATGATGACCTCGCGCTCATCGAGGTCTGTGCAGCCACCAGCGAGAACTTTGATCTTGGCGCGAAAGACCTGCGGAGTCGCGGCTGGTGGCACCATCGTATTCTCCGCCGTGACGGTAAAGCGCACGGTGCTCCCTGGATAAACCTTGGTGAAGGCAGTGCCTGCAATCACCGGGGGGGGCAGAACCGGAGGTGCGGCAGGGGGCGCTGCATCCTTTGGCACAATCGCCGTAATGAAGTCTGCGGCGGTCTTGCCCGCTGGGAGCATCTCGCCCAGATCCCCGGCCGCGTTGCCAGAGGTTTGAGTCGTCACGTTGAACTTCGAGAATCGCGCCACCTGTGTGATGCCCGCCGTTACCTGCGAGCCAAGGCCCGAGCCATCCTGCGCCACCTTGAACACCAGCGGACACTCGCCATTGGCATCCGCCGCTTCACCGGCTCCATTGAGTCCCGTGCAGCACAGACCCGCACCGCAACCCGCCGGACGAGCGCCCGCATCCCAAGCCGATGGCAATACCACCGCCCCGGTTGCTTTCGCAGCCGCCACAAGGTCTGCCGTCGCTGCGCACACACCGTTTGGATTGGTCGTGTAGCCAATCGTCGTCCTTAGTGCCGATACACCAATCACCTTGGCACAGATGTTGTTTAGTGCCGCATGCGTTTCGGAACGGCTGTGGGCCGCGCCTGCCACAGCACCGACATAGTCGCTCGCCACCGGATGATTCCCGGCAGCATCTTGGTACGAGCACGGCGTCGCAGATTCACCCTTGGTGTGAAACACGGCATCTGTGATCATCGTGATCACTGGCAATGCTCCCTTGCGGAACCCAGCGCCGCCGAGTCCGACCTTGTTCGCCGGGATGTTGACGATTCCCGAAACGATGTTGCCAACGCCAGTCGCCAGTTGAAAGAGCGCCTCCATCTGTCCTTCCGGCAGATCGGCCCCCGCCCCCCGTGGGTTCGAGCCATTGAGGAGCTTGGCAACTGCCGTCTGAGCCGCCGTCAGATCTGCCGAGATGTTCTGGAGCATAATCAGTGGCTGATCATCCAGGTTGCCCGGAAAGCTATTGGCTGTACCGTAGCCACCTGCTGGGAAGTCCTCGACCGCAGCGACCCCAAACTGAGCATCCTTGGCCGCACCCGCTTTGACACCGGGGATGATGGTATTGGTCAGGCTGTTCTTCAGCGCCATGATCGATGGCCCCATGCTGCCCGTCGTATCGACGGCGAAGAACGAGTCCAGGGACTGCACGTTGGTGCCAAACTGAAGCGGTTGGTCCTGTGCGCCGCCCATGTACGGCAGCTTGAAGAAGAAGTCCGTGGCGGCACCGCTCAGGCGAAGCCATACCACCGTCAGGTTGGCATAGCCGGTCAGCGTCTGACCATTGGCGGTGTAGCTAGCAATCACTTTCGAAAAGCCAACCTTGGCCGTCGCGCTCATCGCAGACGTGAAGGTCATCCCCGTCAGCGCCCCCACTGTGGCATTTTCCAGCGATAGCGTGGAACTGGCCGTGACATCAGCCGTTGAAGAGTCACTATAGTGAGCCACGACGGCGAATGACTTCTGCACCGTCTGGTTGACGTCGACCTGGATCACGTCATTGTCAGGAGAGACCGTCAGATACATGAGCTGCTTCGGATGGTCCGAGCCCATGTCATCGCCGGATTCGTCTCCGCCAAGGATCGTGCTCCCGCACTGAGTCGCGGAGACACCGAGCGAAAGCGCCAGCGTCGAGACGAGAAGGAAGCGTGATCGCGGACTCAAAGCACGTAGGCGAAACGGCATGATCGCTCTCCTTTATGACTGTGTATTCGGTGCGGCTACTTCATAAGCTAGTGTCAGAACCAGCCCGAAGAAACCTCCAAATTCTCCAATCTTTCGAGAGCGTTGCGGTCAGCCCGATCCCGGGCGACCTGGGAAGCGCACTTCCCTATCCAGCGGGACACTTGCGAAGCGACGTACGGTTCGCTAGGAGCTAGGCGCGCTGCTGCAGTTCGCTGCCCGGATCGTTCTGCTCGTCGGCGTTGGGGTTTGGATCGCCATCGCGGCCTTTGGCCTCATCGTTGGCAACAGCGACCTCGGGTGGCGTCTCACTCTCTACAGGTTGATCGGGCATCGTCCTTTTCCTTCCCAACCAGCGCATTCCTACAATGAGGAGCGCTGCGGCTAGATTGCTTTTCGTTTCCAGCATATCGCGTTTGTGCCGACTCCGTAAAGGCAACCTTGACGTAGGCAAGCGTTCGCTATACACGCCCACCTACAAAGGAGCGTTCATGATCAAGTGGCTGGTGCGGCTCGGTTCGGCAGTGGGACTGCTGCTCATCGTGTTTGTAGGAGTGATGGTGATGCTCGGTGGTGGACGCAACGTGGCGAATACCGAAGCCCAGATCGAGATCGACCGCCCTGCGGAATCGATCTTCCCGTTTTTGACCGATGGACCGAGCCTCATCAAGTGGATCCAGGGCATGGAGTCTTTTCAAACCAATGACGAGCTCAAGGTCGGACGACGTGCCCAAGTGGTCATGGTCCTCGGCGGTCGTCGCCACGAGCTGATCAGTGAGACACTCGCCATGGTACCGCCCCGGTCGCTGACCGTGCGCCTCGATCACGCAGAGTTCGTGGATGACATCGACTACAACCTGGTCGAGCACGACGGACCAAGCGGCAAGAGGACCACGCTCCACCAGCGCTCTTCGGCGCATTACAACTCACTGGTCATTCGCCTGCTCACGCCACTGTTCGCACGAGATGTGGAGCACGCCATGAAGGCAAACCTCGCCACCCTCAAGGGTCTGGTCGAAAGAGAGCCCATGATGAACACGCCCCGCCCAATGCCCGGTCAAACCGGCTTCCATGGCTGCTGCGCCGCAGAGCTTCCGAGCCACTAGGCTTGGTGATGTTGTCCTCTCAAACTTGACGTTACGTCAGATTGTCGATACACCGCCGTCGATGCTGCTCCTCAATCATCCCTATTCGGAGTTTATCTCGTTCGTCGACAAGCCCGCCCGCTACTTGGGCGGCGAATACCAATCGGTGTGCAAGGACTTTGACACCGCCGAGGTACGGGTCGCACTGGCGTTCCCCGATGTCTACGAGATCGGCATGTCTCATCTCGGGACGAAGATCCTTTACTCACTGCTGAACAAGGATCCACGAATCCTCTGCGAGCGAACCTTCACGCCGTGGGTCGACATGGAGAGCGAGTTGCGCAAGCGGAAGCTGCCGCTCTTGTCGCTGGAGTCGGCGCGCCCGCTCTCGGACTTCGATGTCGTTGGAATGTCGCTCCAGTACGAGCTGACCTACACCAACTGCTTGACGCTGCTAGAGCTAAGCGGGATCCCGCTGCGTAGCATCGACCGCACAGAGCACCATCCGCTGATCCTGGGAGGTGGCCCGGTCGCGACCCATCCCGAACCAGTGGCTCCATTTTTCGACTGCATCTTGATAGGAGAAGCCGAGCAGGTTCTGCCCAGCGTGCTGCTCGATTGGGCACGCTGGAAACGGGAAGGCGTCCCCCGACAAGAACGACTGATTCGCCTGGCCGAGCGCGGTTACCTCTATGTGCCGTCTCTGTACTCGCTCACGGTCGATCCCGAAACCGGACGACAAGTTGTCGACCGACCGCTCGATCCGCGAGTGCCCGAGCGGGTCACTCGGGTCTACGTCGCCAACCTCAACGACTTCCCATTCCCATCGGATACACCGGTGCCGTATGCCGAAGCGATCTTCGACCGCGCCAGCATCGAGATTGCCAGAGGCTGTACCGAGGGCTGTCGCTTTTGCCAAGCCGGCATGATCTATCGTCCGGTTCGCGAGCGTGACCCTGATTCCATCGTCGAATCGGTGATTCAGAGCATCAAGAAAGGCGGCTACGATGAGACTTCGCTGACCTCGCTATCGACGGCGGACTTTTCATGCATCCTGCCACTGATGAAAAAGGTCATGGGACGCCTGCGCGAGGAGCGTGTGTCGCTATCCGTCTCCTCGCTGCGCGCCTATGGCCTGTCGCCGGAGATTCTCGATGAGATGTCGAGTGTACGCGCCACGGGCCTGACCTTCGCCCCCGAGGCAGGTACCCAGCGCATGCGTGATGTCATCAATAAGAACATCACCGAAGAGGACATCAGTCGCTCGGCAGAAAACGTGTTCTCTCGCGGTTGGTCTCGCATGAAGCTCTACTTCATGATTGGTCTACCGACGGAAACTGACGAAGACGTCGCTGGCATCATCGAGACAGCGGTGCGGCTCCGGCGACTGGGTCGGCGAATTCGCCGTGATGCCGAAGTCACCGTGTCGGTGTCAAATCACGTACCCAAGCCGCACACACCGTTTCAGTGGTGCAGCCAGGACAACCTGAACGAACTGGCTCGTAAGCAGCAGCTACTGCGCGAGCTGGCGCGACGAGAGCGCATCGAGTTCAAGTACCACGAAAAACAGATGTCGTGGCTCGAAGGCATCTTTTCCCGAGGCGACCGCCGATTGGCCGACGTCATCGAGATTGCCCATCGCAACGGGGCACGATTCGACAGTTGGGACGATCAGTTCGATGTCGAGATCTGGCAAAAAGCACTGGCCGAGGTGGGCATCGATCCCGAACCGTACTTCATGACACTGCCGCTGACGGCTCGACTACCGTGGGATCACCTCGATATCGGGCTTGAAGAGGGCTTTCTGCGCAGCGAGTACAAAAAGGCGCTCAAAGATCGACTCTCTCCCCCCTGCGGTAAGCCGTACGGGTCGTTGCTCCACCACAGCAACGTCGACGACGCACTGGCCGATAGCCGCAAGCTGGTCTGTTTTGACTGTGGTATTGCCTGCGACCTGACCCAGATGCGCGATGACAGGCTGGTCGCACTCCGCAAGCTCGGTGCCGAAAGCCGCCCCGAAGCGCCTCGCTCCAATGAAGAAGTGGCCAAGGAGCAGTCCGAGAGAGGCCAGCCACGTAAAAAGGCAGCCTTTGCCCAGAGTGATGGACAGCGCTATCGGCTGCGCTACCGCAAGCTAGGACGGGCTGCCTTTATCGGGCATCTCGATGCCATGCGACTGCTTCAGCGGATGCTGCGCAGAGCAGGCTGTGAGCCGATTTACACCCGTGGTTTCCATCCCAAGCCCGACATGGTGTTTGGCCCAGCACTCGGACTTGGGGTGGTCAGCCTGGGCGAGGTGGTGGACCTGCGGCTGGAGCGACCCAAAGACAGCAGTGACTTCATTTCAGCGGAGGAGCTACGGAGCAGGCTGCTCGCCGCCGCCCCCGAGGGCTTTATCGTCGATGAAGTGACGCTGCTGACCCCTGAAGACAAGGCTGTGTCACGACTTATCACCGCTGCTGACTTCGCGATCGGTGTTCCCAAAGACGACACAGCTCCGGAGGTCCAAAGCGCTCTCGATCAAGTCCAGACCTGGTCCGAGCGACCGCTGGTCGTTGAACGTCCTGGCAAAGCCGGCAGTGAAGCCAAACGCGTCGATGTACAGCAGTTCCTGATACAAGCCGAGCATCTCGCGGGCGAGTCTTCGAAATCCGTGCGCAACGAACTGGGATGGTCGGCTGATTACGAAGTCGTTCGGGCCCGCGTCCGCATCGACAACCAAGGCGGCGTTCGTCCGGTCGAGTTGGCCGAAGCGCTCCTCGGTGCCGTCCCCAGTGGCGTGCGCTACGCACGACTGGGACTGGTCCTTACCCAATAGACCTCAGCATCTCCACTCTCGCCGCTCGGCCCCGGACTCTCCTGGGTCGCAACTCCGTAGCCAAGGCTGCCGCGATGGCATGAACCCCAGCCAGTCTGTTTCAAAACCCAACCCTCGGCCCTTCCGAACGGTGGCGAGCACCTTCTCATTCTGGTCGGTATCCCATCCAAACGCCGACCCGTGCCGTCCATACCCAGACCACATCCCCGCGAACCGCTAACCCGTGCCTTCCATACCCAGTCCACATCCCTGCGAACCGCTGGCTGCTGCCTTCCATACCCAGTCCACATCCCTGCGAACCGCTGGCTGCTGCCTTCCGCACCCACGTCTTCACCTGTCCTAGCCAAGACACTGGCTATCGGACCGAGCGGATGACCGACCACAGCCCAGCGACTGCCATTGAACCCCTCGGTGCCGCATGCCGACCACTGGTCGTGCTGGGTGACACAGCCAAGTCGGCCAGCGAACCCGCATCTGTCGCGGCGCAACCGTTCGCGTCCGGACCGGCAACTAGTAGGTATAGAGGGCAGCTATTTCCGTGGTGATACCGCTGGTAAACACGACTCGTGCGCAGTGCTCGGCAGCGTGTAGCTGAGCCTTCTCTCCCAGCAACCCTTGCAGATCGTCATAGCGATTCGGTGCCGGAGCAAAGTCCCACACATAGATCACCGGATAGGTATTGACCATCGGGTCACTACCGAACGAAAAGCCCACGCCCCGGTTGTTGGCGGTTGCATCGTGGCGATAGTCCGTCTCATGGCGGATGGTCCACTTGGGCGTGCCCGCCTGCGAAAACAGGATGAGGTGGGTTGGAAAGGCAAAGTTCTTATAGGCCGTGGTCACCCCCCCCGAGTACGTGAGGAGGTCTTGGGTATGCGGAACCGGTGAACTCCACGCTCCACAGGTCGGAGGAGACATGCCAGTGCAGGTGCGGGTGCGCCGGTACAGTGTCGCATCGGCCAACTTGCTGCGCGTGCTCATGCCCAGGACCGTCAAGGCTTGCGCAGAAGACAGCGCCGGATCCAGACAGCTCGCAGGGTCAAACGGATCGGTCGGTGCGGGAGCGGCGTCGCTCCGAGTGCCACCATCCCGTACACCCCCATCACGATCGCCCTGCTGAGCCAAATCCAATATTCCCGAGTCAACCACCGAGAAATCGAGATGAGACTCCAGCGACAGATCTCGAGCGTCGCGATTCGAACCGGGATCATCGACGTAACCACCGCTCGAATTCAAACAGCCGACCAATAAGACCGCCCCAATCGGCTGCATCCACTTGAGCAAGCTGGACCTTGTCAAACAGCGTTTCCGCATCATGCGCAGCGAACTGTACGCCTCAGCCAGTGTCCATACCTAAAATTCTGCATCCGCCTTGACACCGGATGGGTCACTAGCTTCTCATCAAAGTATGCTGGCTCAGCTTTCCGATGCGTCGGGGATGGAGTCCTGGCCTGTGCTGGGGCTACTTGGCCGTGCCTGTTTGGTGGTCCTGGGCATGGTCGCGGTGCTGTGGGTATGGCGACGAACGCAGCAGGCAGGAACCAAGGGGATGCTCCAAGTAGTGGAGCAGCGGCGGCTCTCTACGAACCACTCGCTGTTCCTGGTGAAAGTCGGGTCGCGCTCACTTTTGCTTGGGGCGTCACCTCAAGGGCTAACGACGCTTTGTGAGCTGGATCCACCGATGGACCGATCAGCCCAGGCCTCCCACGCAGAACCAGAGCGAACCACGATACCGTCCTGGTCGACCATTGGGAGTCAATGGCCGCAATCGGACGTAAGTGGAGCTACGCGTTAATGCTGTCGCATCTGGATCTGTTGCGAACGCTTCTACCGCTGCTGCTGTTTGTGCTGCTCGCGCTGCTCGCGTACGTCAAAGTTGCGATCGTGTTGCAGGTTCTCCGACGAGGTCTCGGAGGAGGAATCCCTCCGCTGCTGGTGACGGTGATGCTCGGACTCACGCTGGCAACACTGTCCATGTCTCCACTTATCAAGCGCAGCCTGACCGAGGTACACACCTCACCACTGACAGCAACGACGGCAGACTTGGTTCAGGTAGGCACAGCTCCGCTTCGACAGTTCTTGATGGAGCACACACCCGCCGGTGACAAAGCGCAGGTCGAAGCACTGACACAGAAGCTGGCCCAGCGGCAAAGAGCGACGATCGAACCCAATGAGCTGCCAGTGCTGGTGGCGGCTTTTCTGCTGGGAGAGCTGCGCAGTGCATTCCAGCTCGCCTTTGTGCTGCTACTCCCCTTCTTGGTGCTCGATTTGCTGGCGGCTCTGCTGCTGTCGGGACTTCAGCTAGGGGGACTGTCGGTGCGTGCGGTGACGCTACCGTTTAAGCTGCTGCTGTTCCTGGTCTGCGATGGATTCACGCTGCTGTATCGCGGCCTGCTTCTGGGGTACTCATGAGCGAGTCGCTGCTGCCGCTGCTGTCGTCGGGGCTGTGGCTGGCTGTGCTGTGCAGCCTGCCCGTATTGCTGATCGCCGTGCTATCCGCCGTTGTGACGTCCTGGCTTCAAGCGAGGATTGGCATCACGGACTCCTCGCTGCCGGTCGCCATGCGGTTGGTACTGGGAATGGTGGCCCTGTTTGTGACCGGTCCGTATCTGGTGGCCAAGCTGGTGGTGTTCTCCACTCAGGTCTGGTCAGCCCTCCCCAACCTGCACTGACCCAGCAGCGACAGCGAGCGCTTCTAGCTCAAAGTCGACGCAACGTTTCGCGGTACATTGCAAGAACACGATGAACATGGATCGAACTTCTCCACAAACTGAGTCGGTATCCTCTGTTGCTCAGGAACCAGAGGAGACACCGCGCTCGAACTGCGAGTTGGCCGATTTGCTGGCCGCATCCTATCGAGAGACTGGCGTACTGCTCACCGCTGGACACGAGCTGCCATCGCGGGTCGCCGTGTCTGCGGCACTAGAGAATCTGCGCGAGCTGATGCTGCCCGGTTCGGCTGGGTGCCCAGGTCCAGCGCCTTCGATGCTGCGGTCCTCTTTGGAAGGTCGCATTGCCTCGCTCCGGGTTCTTCTCACGGAACAGGTCTGTCGTGGGCTTCACGTCGGATGTCCGCTGCCGCAGCCGTTGTGTGACAAGTGCCAAGAAGAGGCAACAGTTCTCGTCAGCAAGTTCTTAAACCGAGTGCCTGCACTGCGAAACGATGTGCTGCTCGATGTCCAGGCAGCATTCGAGGGTGATCCGGCGGCTCGCAGTCTGATCGAGGTCGCCTGGTGCTATCCCGGTGTTCGAGCCGTCACTGTGTATCGGATTGCGCACACCCTGCTCAACCTCGGAGCCCAGATTGTGCCCCGTTTGATGACAGAGCAGGCTCATACCGAGACCGGCATCGATATCCATCCGGGTGCCAAGATCGGCAAGTCCTTCTTTATTGACCATGGCACAGGTGTCGTCATTGGTGAGACATCCAGCATTGGTAACCGGGTTCGCATCTACCAAGGAGTGACGCTCGGCGCGATGAGTCTACCGACAGGGAAAACCCGCCAGCAACAGAACCGCAAGCGACACCCAACCATCGAAGACGATGTCCTCATCTACGCTAACGCGACGATCCTCGGGGGAGAGACGGTCATCGGTCGCGGTGCAATCATCGGCGGCAACACCTGGGTCACGGACTCTGTCGCGCCTGGTGGCAGAGTCAGCAACCCGTGTCGTAGTTAGTACCCACGCCTCTCCTCGGTGGCAGCGATCCATGAGTTGCCAAGTCGACCATATGGCACCATAGGCACCAGGGGGATTGGATGTCGAGCAGCGAAACCGAAGCGCAAACGCTGGTTTCGCTGGCCGGAAGTCGCGATATTCCGCGTGTACTTCGTCTGGTCAGCGAGCTATGTAAGACGCTGTCATCGCAGCTTACCGATGGCAAAGCACGGCTTGTTCACCCATCGCAGGTCAGACTGGTCAGCTCAGCGACCGGGGATGAATCGGTCGGTGAGCTTTCTGCCATCACGCTTGCCGGGCCCGACGCAGCCAAAGATCCATCGGTCGATTTGGCCGCAGCCTACGTCGCCCCTGAGGTCTTTGCCGGCAAGCCCGAGGCAGTAGCGAGTACGGTCTACCACGTCGCTGCGGTCGCTTACCATCTGCTAACCGGACAGCCTCCGTTTGCGGGAAGCAGCCCCGCCGCCATCCGTATCAAGGTTCTGCTAGAGCGACCCGAGAACCCGCGCAGCATACGACCCGAGTTGTCCGCAGAGCTTGCGCAGGTGCTGTTGCAATCGCTCGATAAGAAGCCCGCTTCACGGCCACGCTCGCTGGACGAACTGACTGCTCAGCTTATGCATGCGGAACAGCATGCAGCCCAAGTCGTACCATCCGCCGCAGGGGTGGAAAACATCGTCGGGTCCGTGCCGGGCGCTCCGGCGCAAGCGGCAGCTCTTGCAGAGGGTTCACCAAGACCCGCTTCGCCAACCCAGGCCAGCAAGAGCAAATCTGCGGTCGCAGCGCTGCTTGTTGCGGTGATGGTGATGCTGGCGTCGGCCTCTTTGCTGCTTCTGCGCGGTGGCGATAAACACGAACCGCTAGCAAGCGCCCCTGCCCTACTCCAACCCGGAGCCCCGCCACCCATTCGGATGGATTCAGGGCGTATCGGGAACGCCTCTGAGGAGGCAAAGTCTACCGTAGAAGTACAGCCATCACATGAACGCGAAAAGAGCTCCTCCCAAATCGAGCGCAAGTCCAAGTCAGACGCTCAGACGAGACGCACTCTTCGCTCGTCAGGAGAGACGGACGCCGTCCAGCAAGGCGAGGCCGCACCTTCACCCGGAGCCGTGTCAGATCGGTTTGTCAAAGGAAGCCCGACCCCCAACGCCACTGCTCCCGGAGCCGCAGTCGGACCAAGTGCCGCTCCGCGACCAAGTCCGCCGTTCGTGGGACACAAGCAAGTGCCTGCCGAAGCCAAGCGAAAGAAGAAAGTCCCCGCGAAGACCTCGCCGAGCAAACCGTCCGCAGGGAAGCAACAGAGAGTACGGGGAGCTGTTCCACAGATCGGCAAAGACAATGGCCACATCAAGGTCACCGAGTCCTTCAAGCAAAAGTCACAACGCGCAGAGCCCTCAGCGGAATCTGCTCAACAAGCGTCCAACCAGGCACCTCAGTTCGTCCCAAGCTCTGCGTCAGGTGCCAGCGGGGAAGTGGTCACCGAAGAGACGCCGCAACAACCCGCTCCGCACACAGACAAGAAAAAACTGTTCTTGGGAATCGTGCTGCTCGTCATCGCGCTAGGGGCAGCGCTAGGTGCCTGTCTGCTGCTGTGGGTGATTCGACGCGACCGACTCTTGGCACTACAGACGGCCAAGACCCAGCGCGCCGGGAGCGAAGCCGACACGTTTCCCACCACCAAAGCCGAGGAAACCAAGTCCAGCAAAGGTGAGATCGATCCGTTCACCGTTGGTCAGTATACCTGCTATGCCCGACTGGGCGAAGGCGGGATGGGAATGGTCTACAAGGCACGCCACACTGAGCTTGGGCGGGAGGCAGCGGTCAAAGTGCTTTCGCCATCGGCAATGGTCGCCCCAGATGCCATCGAACTGTTTCAGCGTGAAGCCAAACTATCCTCACAAATCAATCACCCAAACAGCGTCTTTATCTACGATCACGGCAATGTGAGCGGTGCTCTGTTCTACCTGGTGATGGAGTACATCGATGGGCAGTCACTCGATGAGATCATCAGTCCAAAAGGCAAAGCGCCACGACCGCTTCCTATCGCACGAGTCCTTACAATGACCCGCCAGATCTGTTCGGTCCTAGACACGGCCCACAGCCAGGGAATAGTCCATCGAGACCTGAAACCACACAACGTGATGGTCACCAAAAAGGAAGGGCAGCCTGACTTTGTGAAGGTGGTGGATTTTGGAATTGCGCGCTCTCTCGATGCAGCCCCAGGACGACATACCGCAGCGGGTGCGGTCATTGGAACGCCTGCGTACATGTCTCCGGAACAAGCCGCCGGAGATCCAACGATTGATACTCGCTCGGATATTTTCAGCCTGGCGGTGATGGTGTTTCACATGTTGTCCGGGAAGATTCCGTTTGCGGACAAGGCCAAGACACCGATTGAACAGCTTGTTCAGCGGGCGACGATGACCGAGCCACTTGGCAGAGGGACGCTCCGGGCGCAAGGAAACATCACCCGTGAACTAGAAGCGGTGCTCCTACGTGCGCTCGATCCCGACAGGAATCGTCGTCCACAGACCGCAGGTGAATTCTATCAAGAGCTGGCACGTGCGGCAGCGTAAGCAGACTCCCCACAAGTATCGGTCATTGTGAAAGATCCATACGCCCAAGGATTCTCTCCAGCGAAGCATCGCGATAACATAGCTAGGGACATGAGTCCTCCGACAAGCCGCTCTGATGCCCATGGTCTGCGCTCGGGAGGTGGTCTGCGTGGTCCGTCACGGCCCCTGCTAACAGCTCTTATCGTTGGTGCGGGGTTGCTTCTGGGCTGGTTCAGCTTCCACCTTGTGCGGTCGCGGCAGGCGCTAGAAGTGATGACGCAGACCCTCCGCTGCGGACACGGAACGGCTCAACAGCATCCGCTGTGCGGCAATCTATCTCTTGAAATTCAGCACCATGGCTACCAACAGGTCGCCGTGCTGACGCTACTTTCGCTGATGATGGCAGGGGCTGTCCTACTGATTGTGCACACTTGGTTGCAGTCGCTGCGAAGTCGACTCGACCAAGTCCAACGCTTGGCTCACAACCTGGCGGGCGATGGTTCAAGCGCCGCGTCTTCCCAAGACCCCAAGGACGATCTGGAGCCGCTCGAGCTAGCCTTAGGTAGTGCTGCAAAGGAACGCCATACCCATCTTGCGGACTTAGCCACCGGGGTATCGGCGCTAGCGGACTGCAACCAGGTGCTCGGTCAGCTTTCGACAACGGTGGAAGATGTACGCAAGCGAGACAGCAAGGGCAAAGATAGCCAGCGACTCCTACAGTCCAGTGTGGTGCGACTGATCGAGGGAGTCGAACAAGCTCAGGTGCATACCGCAACCACGCTGGAGCAAGCCGGTAGCGGAGTGTCGGCGGTGGAATCGGTGCATGAGATCATCTCTGATGTCTATGTAACCGTTCAAAAGGCATCCAAGACAATTGACCAACTGCAACGGCGTTCGGCAGGAATCGAAGGCATCGTCAACTTGATTCAAGAGATTGCCGACCAGACGCGGTTGATCGCGCTCAATGCGGCGATTGAGGCGGCTCGTGCGGGCGATCATGGTCGCGGATTCGCGGTGGTTGCCGAGGAAGTTCGGCGTCTGGCAGAACAAACCCAGCGCTCGACTCGCGAAGTCCGCAAGCTCATTGGGAGTCTGCAACATGAATCGCTGGAGGCTGTGCGGCACATGACGTCTGCTGATGCATCTGTCGAGCAGAGTGTGTCCCGCTCCAAGCAGGCCGCCGAAGCGCTGCGCGTCATCAACTCCAGCGCCGAAGAGAGTGCCGGAATCATCGACAATATCGCGGAGATTACGCACGAACTCCTAAACCGTGGCGGGATGAACTATCAAGGAGTACCGGGAACGGAATCGGTGGAGAACGACTCCGCTGCACTCCTTCAAGAAGAACAGAGAGTGCTGATGGCGCTCCAGGAACAGCTTGGCGACCTACGAGCTCGATTTGGAAAGTATGTCGCTGATGGTCGAGGACCAGTGACAGGAACAGGGGACTGATGACACACATCCAAACCATGGAAGCTCTGGCAGAGGCGCTCCGTGCACGACTGCCCTTGCCAAGCAATTTCTATGTTGTAAACACTCGGTTGATTTTGCAGACCGGGGTCAACCTGCGAAAGATCAAGGACGAACAGAGCCAGGACCAAGCGCTCATCCGCAAAGTCCTCGATGCGCTGAATCGGATGGGCGTAACCATTGAGGGAGGGAGTCCATGATCGCGAACCTAGCAACCCGTAGTGCGTACACCTCCCAAACGGACTCTGCTCAAGCAGCCGCCGAGCTCATTGCCGGACTGGGCGCTGTAACACCAAGGCTGGTGGTGTTCTTTGCCACCGTTGAACAAGACGGTGCCTTGATCGGCAATGCCCTGCGCCTTCGCTTTCCTGAAGCTCACGTCGCTGGTTGCTCGTCAAATGGTGAGTTTAGCGAGCAGGGACATGGTACCGGTGGAGCGGTTGCGCTGGCGCTAGGCTCCGACGTCATCGCGCAAGTTGCCTCTACGCTGGCGATTCTGGACAACGGAGTACCTGCGGGGATCGAAGCCGCTGCCGCCGCACTCAGCGCCCAGCTCGGGCAGTCGATCCGTGACCTCGATCCGGAGCACTGGGTGGGACTTGGCTTTTTGGAAGGGGCCACTGGTCGAGAGGAGAAAATCAACGAAGCGCTCGGCAACGTCGCACCGCTGCTACCGTTTGTGGGTGGCTCCGCCGGTGACCGAATTCGCTTCGAACGGACGTGGGTCTATGCCAGCGGAGAGCTGCGCCACAACGCCTGTGCGTTGTTGGTACTGCGACCCGCACGACCGTTTGCGATTCTTAAGACCTGTCACTTTGTAGCCACTCCCGCCGAAGTGACGGTAACCAAAGCCGACCCGGAGAAGCGACTGATCCACGAGCTAGACGGACGCCCGGCCGTCGAACGCTATGCAGAGCTGCTCGGTGTCTCGGTCGCAGAGCTGGGATTTCCGCACTACCTGGCCAACCCGCTCGGGCTGATGATCGATGGTGAGCCATGGCTGCGTAGCCTCATCCGTTCCGAAGGCACGTCGCTGTTCTTCGCTTGCTCGGTGCTGGAAGGAATGACGCTGAAGCTGATGCGGGCCCAGGATATCGTCGAAAATGCTGCAACCGCGTTTGCCAAAGCGACCGAGCCTCTCGGAGTGCCACCCCGCGCTGCCATTTTGTTTAACTGCGCCTATCGCATGATCGAGGTTCAGATCAAAGGAATCGGCGACGCCTACCACGGTGCGCTGTCGAGCGTCGTCCATGCAGGTCTGCACTCGAACGGCGAGAGCTACCTTGGTCACATCAACCAAACGCTCACCGGCATCGTCTTTTCCTGAACCTTACGTTCCCCCTCCCAAACACGGCGAGCCCTCGCGCACGAATACCTGACTTTGCAGACTTCGCAGCGGAATGCCGACCGGCCCATCGCTGCTGACCACCAACGTCTCACCGCTGAACGCATCCCGATAGCTGCCACGAGGAACCCCCAAAACTCTCACTTGTCGCTCGCCGACACTCCGCGAGATCACCGTCACGACATCCCCGGAATCACCCTCGCCTCCTCCGGAATGCAGCGCAATCGTGTAGTCCTGTTCGGCTTGTAGCAGCGTCCGCACACCCCGTCGCAGCGAGGACAGACACCTCCGAAGCTGCCCCAGCCGCTGGGTATGCGAAAGCACTCGCTGCTGAGCGGCCGATAGTCCCATCGCCAACACATCGGGAAGCACCCGTCGGGAGTCCGGATCACCCGCTCCCGCCAGTCCGACCTCGTCCCCGTAATAGAGCACCGGAATCCCGGGCAGCGTCATCAGCAGGGTCAGCGCCAACATCTGTCGCTGATAGGGCCCAAGCTCGGTCGGCTGCGGTGGAGCCGAGCGCCATGGATCGTTCCCTGCATCACCCGCCGCCTCGGACACAAAGCGCGCCGTGTCGTGGTTGTTCAGGATATGCGCCATCACCGCCCCCGAACCTCCGTAGACCTCTCGACTTAGCGCGATTTGCTTTTCCAGATCAACCAGCGGAATCCGGTCCCTTGCCAGCGCATCGACCGTCGCCCAGAACAGTGGAAAATCGAACGCACTGTGCAACCCGTCGAAGCGATCACCGAGAAAACTGCGGATCTCGAAGCGCCCACCATCGCCCGGCCCGGTGTAATCCTCACCGATGATCAGCACATCGAGACCCCGTCGTGTCGCCTGCTCTGCAACCGAGCGCACCACCCGTCGGGTAAACCCACGAGGCATCATCGGCACCGCATCGATTCGCATTCCGTCGAGATCGAAGCGGTTCAGCCACCACAACAAATCTGCCGATTGCTGCCGAGCCGCATCTGGGTTGCGCAAGTTCACATCGGGCAGATAGGTGTCAAACCAGCAGTCTTCGATTCGCTCGCCCCAGCCGCAGCCCGGTGATCCACATACGCAGGCCGAAGGACCGTCGGCAAACCACGACTGGCGCGTCGGCTCGGGTTGACTCGCCGGGGAAGTACGGCCATGGGCCAGATAATAGGGGTGGCCGGCAAAGACGTGATTCGGTACAGCATCGAAGATCACCCGCAGACCATGGCGATGGGCCGATTGAACCAGCTTATCGAGATCCGCCGCAGAGCCCAGCTTGGGTTCCACGCTGCGCGGCTCCGCAGGCCAATAGCCATGATACGCCTCGTAATAGTTGCCGTCGCGACCACGCTGAACTCCGGGTGCATTTTCGTACAGCGGCGACAGCCACAGCGTCGTCACCCCGAGCGACTCGAAATACCCGGCTTCGATCGCCGAACGCACGCCATCAAGCGTACCTCCGGCCCGTCTCCCGGGCGTCGAAGGCGGTGCCAGAGCGCCTGCGTTGCCCCGAAAGCGATCGATAAGGACGTGATACAGCACCGTGTCTTGGCGCTCCGCCTCACTGAGTCCACTTCGCACCACCGGTCGTCGCGGGGAAACCAACGCTTGCGCCATTGCCTTCAGCGCCACGCCATGGAGCAGATCTCGGGCCGAGAGCTGAACCTGATACTTGCCACTCGCCAGACCCGTAAGAACCACAACTGCTGCGGTGTCCGACGGCTGGGAGAGCTGCATAGGGGGCGAAGTCAGTAGCTCCCCGTTGTAACGAACCTCGACGAGCAGCGAGCCAAGCTGTGCCGCTTCGATGCCAGGAGTCAGCCCAAACTCGACCCGAAGCTTGCCGTCGCGTGCAACCAAGGAAGAGCTGTCCTCCACCGCAATCGGTCCGACACTGAGCGTTGGCAATCGGCAATCGGCCAGCTCTGTCACCGACCACTCCCCTTCATACGGCGTCGAGTCACTCCACAGCGGATGTTCGGCGAACTCGCTGTGCGGATTCAGGTCATCGGTCAGCAGCTCGCTTCCAACGATAAAACCATAACGATAGCGACCCGGCGGCAGCGGCAGCGACAGGGTGAAGTAGCGATTCCCTTGCTGGGACACTTGCTCGTCGAAGCGCCGATAGCCAGGTCGCCGATAGCCATCCCAGCTCCCGATCAGCTCCGGCTGCTCGACCTGCGCCCTGGTCAGCGTCACATCCTTGCGCGCCAGCGTGATGTCGGGACGGAAGTGGACCCTTAGCAGACAGCGCTCGTCGTAGCGCGGGCCTTCTTCGACAGCAGCACAGGCCGTGAGGCCAAGCCCGAGGCCGACGCAAAACGCCCATCCGGCAAACCGCGCACGCTCCATAGGCCGCAGACTGTAGCGGAAGCACTACGTGATACGGAACCAGGAATCCGCGAGCGACCACCCTCCCCCGCCTAGCGACGAAGGATTCCCACGCTAGGGCGACTGAAGCAGCCCGAACACCGCACCCTGGGGATCTTCACACTGCGCCACCCGCGCTCCGCTTGGCAGCACCCGGACCCCCTGATAGACCCGCCCGCCAAGAGACTCCGTCCGTTCGAGCGCACGCATGAGGTCGGGAACCTTGAAGTAGTACAGCCAGTGCGGATGCACCCCGGGAATCCGCACGCTGCTGACCATCGCACCGACGCTGGACTGCGAGTCTTGCCAGGCAAACTGCTGATACAGTCCGATGCCAAGTCCGGGATCGAAGGCCTCGGTTTTCACAATCCCGACCGCTTGGCCATAACCCAGAACCGCCCGCTCCTGGTCCTCGGTATGCAACTCGTGCCACAGCACTCCGCGTGGCTCAGCCGAGCATTCTCGATTCGTAAGAGCCACTACAGATCCAAACGGATCACGAATCAGCGCAATCTGGTAACCATCCGCAGTTCGTCTCCGTGGCCCAAGCTGGCTGGCGCCAAGTGACTCCCAGCGCTGCACGGCCTGCTCGACATCGGACACGCCAATGTGGCCGAGCCAGTGCGCCGGAGCCCCCTTTTCAACAGCCTGCGGCGGCAGAATTGTAATTTCACCTACGTTTTCACCATCGAATCGCACCCACAGGGGTGTGTCTTCTCGACCAGCCGCGATCGACTCGGAACCAAATACCGCTCCGTAGAAGTCTCTCGCAGCGGCCCGATCGACCGTACGCAGTTCATAGAAACAAAACGGTCCGCACCACTCAGTAGCCATCGCGAGCTTGTACCACATCAGCAGACATCGCCCAGGCCGAGCAGTCGACGCCGATTGGCCCAGAATCGGATGGGGGAGCTGTTGCAGAAGCGGCGTCGTTCGGTGCAAGCTGCGGGCTATGGATAAGACCTTCAAAGACGCCGACTCGGCTCTGTTCGACGTGTCGAACGGGGTCACGATCATGAGCGGGGGCTTTGGCCTGTGCGGCAACCCCGAGAACCTCATCGAGGCGCTGCTCCGTCGCGGTACCCGCGAACTCACGCTGATTTCCAACAACTGCGGCACCGACGGCAAGGGACTGGGCAAACTGCTCCAGAACGGCCAGGTCCGCAAGATGATTGCCTCGTACGTTGGAGAGAACAAGACCTTCGAGCGCATGTTCCTCGAAGGCAAGCTTGAGGTGGAGCTGTGTCCGCAAGGAACGCTCGCCGAGCGGATGCGCGCTGCGGGTGCCGGAATCCCGGCCTTCTTCACTCCGACCGGCTACGGCACCCTCCGCGCCGAGGGCAAGGAAGTTCGGGTGTTCACAGACCGCCTCGGCCGAGAGCGACACTACATCCTCGAAACCGCGCTGCCCGCCGATTATGCCTTGGTCAAAGCCTGGAAAGGCGATCGCTTCGGCAACCTGCTGTTCCGCAAGACCGCCCGCAACTTCAACCCGGTCATGGCGACAGCGGCCCGCATCACCATCGCCGAGGTCGAACAACTCGTCGAGCCCGGCGAGATTCCGCCCGATCAGGTCCACACCCCTGGCATCTTCGTAAAGCGCATCTTCCAAGGCGCAAACTACGTGAAACCGATCGAGCAGCGAACCGTGCGACCCCGTCCCACGGCGGCGGTCTAAGGAGCCTTTGGCGATGGCAATTACTCGAGAGCAAATGGCCCGTCGTGTCGCCAGCGAGCTGCGCGATGGTTTTTACGTCAACCTGGGAATCGGTCTGCCGACTCTGGTCGCCAACTACGTTCCACCGGACGTCGACGTCGTTTTGCAGTCTGAAAACGGCATGCTCGGAACCGGCCCGTTCCCGTATGAAGGACAGGAAGATCCTGACCTCATCAATGCCGGCAAACAGACCGTGACCGAACTCCCCGGGTCGTCGTACTTTTCGTCCGCAGAATCGTTTGCCATGATTCGCGGGGCCCACGTCGACATCTGCATCCTCGGGGCGCTGCAAGTCGCCCAAAACGGCGATCTGGCCAATTGGACGATTCCCGGCAAGATGGTAAAGGGCATGGGCGGCGCGATGGACCTCGTCGCTGGTGCCCGTCGCGTGATCATCCTGATGGAACACGTCGCCAAGGTCAAAGGTGCTGCCGAGGGTGCCTTCGATTTCAAGGTCGTCAAGGAGTGCTCGCTGCCCCTGACCGCCCCGCGCTGCGTCGCCCGAATCGTCACCGATCTGGCGGTCATGGATATCGGTCCGGACGGGCTTCATCTGGTCGAAATCGCCCCCGGCACCACGGTCGAGGAAGTCCAGCGCTATACCGAACCCATGCTGATTCTTCCACCCGACGGCATCGTCCCAGTGATGGCGGTTTGAAGTAAGCTCATAAGCCATGCAGTCAGCTCCAACCGCTCGTCCGGGTGCTCCGCCGTTGGCCGTTGATGCGGTGGTCTTTGGGGAAGCGCTGGTCGATCTGTTTCCCGAGACCCCCGGAGTGCTCCTCGAGGACGTTGATCGATTCATGCGTCACTCCGGTGGCGCGCCCTGCAATCTGGCGATTGGACTACAGCGTCAGGGCATCCCCACCGCGCTCATCACGCAAGTGGGATCGGATGCTTTTGGCCGATTCCTGAAAAAGCGACTCGCGAGCGAAGGTCTTGCCATCGACGGAATTTCGACGCACAAAACCGCACGCACCGGCGTCACCTTCGTATCGGTTGCCAGCGACGGTGAGCGGTCCTTCTTGTTCTATCGTCATCCCTCGGCAGACATGCTGATCACGCCCGCCGAGATCCCTCCGCCGATGGTTCAACGGGGTCGGCTGTTTCACTTCGGTTCGTCATCGCTGTCCCGCGAGCCGTCACGGACCGCTACGCTGCATGCGCTGGCACTGGCTCAAAAACAGCAAGCACGACGCCTCATAAGCTGTGATCTCAACCTGCGACCGCATCTGTGGCCCGATATCAAGGAAGCGCCGCCTCTGCTCCGCAAAGTCCTCAGCGGCTGTGACGTGGTCAAGCTCACCGATGATGAACTACCGCTGCTGTGTGGAACAGAGAGCGTCGAAGCAGGTGCCGCCGTGGTCCGCAGCCTGGGCGCAACCGTGGTAGTCGTCACGCTCGGCGAGCGCGGTGCCTACCTCGATTCGCCGCAAGGCTCGGCCTACTTTGCCGCAGAGCCGGTCACGGTCGTGGATCGAACCGGCGCGGGGGATGCGTTTAGTGCTGGACTGCTGGCCACGCTGCTGGTCTGTCTGTCTGGCGGAGGGCCCGAGGATCTACGGCAGCGGCTCAAGGAACTACCCATGGATGTGCTCAAGCGCGCCTGCACCCATGGCAGCCACTTGGCGAGCCGAGTTTGTTCCGCGCTGGGCGCAACCACTGCCCTGCCCCACACCCCGCCACCACCTCCAGTGCCAAAAGTCTCGGCTACACATAAGAGGAATCGTTAATGCCTCATATTAGGATCATCGGTCTCGGTGGATCGCTCAAGCCCGGCTCTGCCAGTGTGCAAGCCCTTGGCGAAGCGTTACGCGGGGCCGAAGAAGCGGGCGCATCCGTCGAACTACTCGAGTTGCACGCGCTCGATCTGCCGATGTTTGTTCCTGACAGCGAACCCACTCCACAGGTCCGCCGATTCGTAGAAGAGGTGGCGTCCGCCGCAGGCCTGATCTGGTCGAGCCCGGTCTATCACGGCAGCATGAGCGGAGCGTTCAAGAACGCAATCGACTGGCTGGAGCTATTGTCCAAACACGAGCCTCCCTATCTAACCGACAAAGTGGTTGGGCTGATTGCGACCGCAGGCGGAGTCCAAGGACTGCAAGCCATCAACGCGATGGAGTTCGCGGTCCGCTCGCTGCGTGGCTACACGTACCCGATGACCGCGCCGCTCGATCGGGCATGGCAACTCTTCGACAAGAGCGGCAAATTTTCCGACGAAGCAACGCTGACCAAGCTGCGCACACTGGGCAAAGGTGTCGCCGACGCGGCCAAGCGACTTTCGCGCTAGCTCCTATCGGAGTGAGGGCTACGTCACTGGAGGCTGAGGGGCGGGTTGATCCGGCGGCTCGACGGGGGGAGCTACGGTCGGGGTGGTCGGCGGAGCGATCGTGGGCGCTGGCGTGGGTTCAGGTCGAACGCGCTTCGAGCCACCACAGCTTGGCGCGACATCAGCGCTGAGCACTCCACTCACTCCAGCGGCTAACAGCAGCATGGAAAGAACTTGGCCTCGGGTCGTCATCGGAGACTCCTGTCTAGGGTGCAGCATTCGCTCAGGGTGGCTCAGTTCAGGCTGCGCGCACTCGGGCTACGTTCGCAGAATAGTCGATTCTGGGCCGCCTCACCATCGTCATCCGCAGGGAGTAGGTGCGCGGTGTCGGCGTCGTGGTAATCTCCGCTTCAGTAACCGTCGAGGGTTTCCATGGTGACCGTCCTGCAAGAGCCGATGCGGCTTTACGACTTTGCCTGGCCAGAGCGATTCTCGTCGCGGGCCTGCCGACATGGCGTGCTCTGCTACTTCGATAGTGGTGAGATCAGCACCACCAGCGAGGATCCACCACTGGTTCTGTTGCATGCGCTCGGCGTCAACTTCACAGAGTGGCGGCACGTCGCTCAAGTCTTGGCACCACAGCAGCGCCTGATTGGCATCGATCTGCCGGGCTGCGGGCACTCTGCCAAGCCGCGCCATCGGTGGCAGTTGTCCGATATGACCGAAGCGGTGATCGGGCTGCTCGATGAGCTAGGACTTGCGCGAGCGATGATTGCCGGGCATTCATTTGGAGGACGGATCGCGGCCGAGCTGGCGCTGCGCTCTCCCGAGCGTGTGGCGGGGCTACTGCTGCTAAACTCGGCCGGATTCATTCGCTATCCAAAACTGCTGGCCAGCGTCGGTAAGAGACTGTTAAAACCACAGCTTGTGGCACCGATTATGGTCGCAATGTCAAAGCCGATTTTGGGCACCATCGTCGCCCATCCCACCAGCCCATCGGGAGAATTCGTATCGTCGGTGACAGACCGCTTCCGTCCCGAGTTTGCTTGGGATTTCGCCTATCACGCCTGCCCACTGCTGCCGGCGCTACTGTCCGATGTCCTCGACGAAATTCCTCGGCTACGTCTGCCAATCGAGGTGGTGTGGGGGCGCAGTGACCGGTTGCTTCGCTACCGCAGCGTGGAGTCCCATCTATCTAGGCTGCCGCAGGTGCGCATCGATGTGATCGACGACTGTGGCCATATGCCAAACTTTGAGCAGCCAACTCGGGTCGCACAAGCCGCCCGACGCCTGGCACAGCGAGTGAGACTGGCATGACAGCAGCGCACAGAATCAATGAACCAGCGGCTGCGCCAAGGCCCGCACGACGGCTCCGCTTTGGCGATGAGCTGATATTTGATGCCGAATTCACTCGCCAGTTCATTGCCTGGGTCGAGCCAGTGGCACGCCGCTACTTCCGCGCTGAGGTACGAGGTGCCGAGTTGTTCCCGCGCAGCCAGACACTTCTGGTCAGTCACCACGACGGCGGAATGATGCCTCTGGATTCTCTGTTCGTGGGTACTGCATGGCACGAACGGTTTTCGTTCCAGCGCCCCCTGCATGTCCTGGTTCATGACATGGTGCTGCGCTTCGCACGCCCCCTGCGTCGCGTGGGTGCGGTCCTTGCGGATCGCGACAATCTGGATCGATTGATCGAAAGCGGACGCTCTGCGCTGATCTATCCCGGTGCCGCGCATGAAACGTTTCGACCGTTTTGGGAACGCAAAACCATCAGCCTGGGCAATCGCACCGGATTTATCCGTCAAGCACTCAAGCGGCGCATTCTCATCACCCCAGTCGTTTCGGCGGGAGTACATGAGACGTTTATAGTGTTGTCTCGGGGATCCTGGCTCGCCGACAAGCTCCGCTTCCGAGAGCTATTCCGCGCCAACGTCTTTCCCGTGGTGGCGGGACTCCCATTTGGAATCTGGTTGGGTGCGTTCCTTCCCCAGCTTCCTTTGCCTGCAAAAATCACCATTCAAGTCCTACCACCTGTTGATGTAGCAGCCCTGGCAGAGCAATTCCTGGGACGCCCCCTAAAACCCACTGATTCCGATGAGCAAGATGTCATCTGGTCTTGCTTTTACAACCTTCGCGACAGCATGCAACAAGCGCTCGATCAGCTCTACGCAGCGCGCCGGTTCCCGATTCTAGGCTAACCGTCCTACGTCTCCGCAACAATCGCACTCCCTCCCACAACGTTGGTTGCTGGTGGCCGACGGATACAACCAGTGCAAGATGCTTCTCTGGCGACCTCCGAAAGGAGTATCTTGTGTTATGGCCAAACCAGGCAGTGCACCGCCGCAAGGTGGTGGTACAGAAAAGCCCTCCGCGATGACCAAAATGGTCATCGTTGGAACACCACCCGACGAAAACAACACGGTGACACTCGCTCGGCAAGATCAGGCCCCCCGAGAAGGACTCGAAGAAGTTCGCAGCGATACGCTTCCACGAGTCGGTCGTTATGTACTGCTGCGCAAGCTCGGAGAAGGCGGAATGGGAGTGGTCTACTCCGCCTACGATCAAGAGCTGGATCGCAAAGTCGCGCTTAAGATCATTCATCCTGAGCGACAACAAGATCCAGAGTTGCGGACTCGGATTCTGCGAGAGGCACAAGCGCTCGCCAGAGTCTCTGCTCCCAACGTCATTCATGTCTACCAAGTTGGTGAAGTAGACGGTCAGCTCTTCATTGCCATGGAGTTTGTCAATGGCACGACTCTATCGAAATGGCAGAGCGATCCCACGCACACCTGGCAGGACGTGTTGCGGATGTACATCAATGCGGGAAACGGACTCCAAGCCGCCCACGAAGCAGGTCTGGTCCATCGAGATTTCAAGCCGGATAACGTCCTCATTGGTGAGGATGGGCGACCTCGGGTAGCGGACTTTGGTCTGGCTCGGATTGAGACCAAGCAGGGCTCCGGCAACTTCATGCAGAGCCTGAAGCTTGCGGCGATTTCGGTACCTGGAAAGTCCAACCCACTGATGACACCGTTGACTCAGGTGGGAGTGGTAATGGGAACGCCCCTGTACATGTCCACCGAGCAGCACATGGGAGAGCCTGCGGACAGCCGCAGTGATCAGTTTAGCTTTTGCGTAGCGCTCTACGAAGCACTGTATAAGCAGCTACCATTCGCAGGAGACACCGTCGAGTTGCTCGCGTTCAACTCGATTTCTGGCAAGATCCTGCCGCGCCCACCAGGAAGCCACGTCCCCATGCCGGTGCATGAAGCGCTGGTACGAGGACTGTCTTCGTCCGCTCAGCAGCGATTCCCTTCGATGAAGGAGCTGCTGTCAGCGCTCACTTTCGATCCCTCTGTAGATCCATCCATCAATCCAATTGAGCGTCGACGAGTCATTCTCAGCATGACCGCGTTTGTCCTTCTGGCGGCGGTGGGACTCAACGTACTTCAGCTACTGGGAATGGGAGCGACCAAGGCGTCTTTGCTAAACTCGTTGGCGTTCTTTGCCGTCTTCGCCTTCATGTCCTATCGATTTCGGAAGGGCTTCTTACGAAACACCTTTCACCGAGGCAGTTTGGTCTACGGATTGGCCTTCTCGGGTCAGCTCATCGGCCTACGCTTGCTCGGGATCTACAGTGGTCTGACCGTGCCACAGATGATGGTGCTGGATCTGCTGGCACTGGCATCATCGAGCGGAATGGCCGCAGCCTGTGTGTTACCGAAAATCTGGCCGGTCATTCCCTTGTGTCTGGTCGCAGCCATGGTGGCCACGATCTACCCGGCGTATGCCCAGATCATCGCCTCTGTCGTCATTCCCATGGCAGCGCTGATCATTATGGCTGTCTGGATACGCGCCACTGTCAGCCGAACGAACCGTCGCAAGTCATAGTTGTGGGGGCTCCTTGGCGAACTTGTCAATCGCCAGACACAGCGAGGTCAATCGTTCCAGAACCCACAGATGTGCCGGGCCCAGCGTCAGCTCCGGTCGATGTACCGCAGACAGATAGAGCTTGTGCTCATCCTCTCCCCACGACTCTGGACGCAATCGCGTCAGCACCTTGCCGCGCAGATCAGCCATGATCAAATGCTCTGGAAGATTCCCCCAGCCGAGTCCAGCACGCAGCATCTCATGCTTGGTATGCAGGTCCGAAACACGCCACGTTCTCGGCGACAAAACGGCCTGGTCGGGCACACCCACTTCCTCATCTGGAAATCGCTCCGATAGCACAATCTGAACATGCGCACTGAGACTCTGCACAGAGACCATTCCACGATGCTTGGCCAGCGGATGACCGGAGGCCACCACTGGAACCATCCGAATCGGAGCCAAGACCCGTCGCACCAGCTTATGTCCCAAGCCTCCAGCCAGACCCATCGGGCTCACCACGCCAATCGTCGCATCACCACGCAGCACCTTGGCAGAAACCGCCGACATGATCTGGGTATCGACACGCAACTCGACCAGCGGGAACGCCTGCGCAAACTCACGACACAGCTCAATGGCTGCCGACAGCGGAAACAGTGCGTCCAGACATAGCGATACCGCAGGTTCCAGTCCAGCCGCCATTCCTGCTGCCAACCTACGTAGTGCATCAAACTCCATGGAAATCCGCTGGGCGGCAGCCAGGATCGCTCTACCCTGCTCGGTCAATTTGGGAACTTTGGCGCTCCGATCCCACAGCAGCAGTCCGAGCTGCCCCTCCAGGTTGGCCATCGCTTGACTGATCGCCGACTGCACCCGCTTGAGCTTCCGCGCCGCAGCCGAAAAACTGCCTTCCTCTGCGACGGTAATCAGCACCCGTAGTTGGTCCAACGTAACCGCTTCGAGCATGGATGATCCATCTCACAAATCGATGGATTTTCACACAAAATTATCAGCTATATGAATCCCAAGAATCTGGGTGCCTCACGCCACTCCGTTTTAGGAACCCGCCGAGCAGCGTTCAATGCCCTCAACGGGTAAGGGGCCGACTACTTACAGGTGCCGGCATCCTTGCCTGCGGGCAGCTCACACTTGCCCGATGCACAGACCTTGTCGCGCTTGCACGGCTTGCCTGCGGGCTGCGGCGGCTTACAGACCGGCGGTTTGAGCGCGAGGATACATACTTCTGTTCCCTTGCAGTCTTCATCCTTCGTACAGGCAGTGTCCGCCACCGCAAGCGATGAGGAGAACAAAACCAAGGTGGTCATCGAAACGATCAGGGTCTTCAGCATGGGAGCATCCTTCTTAAGAAAGGAGGTCAAGCGGCCGACGGGAATGTCCCTTCTAGCCATGCGTCATGATGAGGTACCCGGCGCAACTGCGTCAAGCCACCCATGTGACAAAAGTCTCACCCCTTTGGGCATATGAATACTATCAAAAGACTCTTTACCGATAAGCCCATCGTGCGTGACTGCGGACTTGGCGACAGTTGTGGTGACGCGGTGTAGGGTGTGCCCTCAGACAACAGAAATCGCTTGATTCCACTCAAGACGCCAATGCATCAGGGCTACTCTAACTAACTGTCAGTGCACGACTGGCGACAGATGGACGGGCCCCACGGGGCAAAGGGTATGACAGCCAGTGTGATTCGGATTTTCACTCGGCCAGCGGTGTTGTGCGCTTGGCTTTCCACACTTGTGGTATATTGCGCCACCCAAACGGGAGAAATAGTCTTGTCCGACGATCATTCTTTACTCGTCACGAAGCTCAAAGACGACATCATTCACGTGCATGACGTAGTGGCAGCGGCGATCGAAAGCGGAGAGCGTCCCAAGCACTACGCAGCCAGCCCGCTGATCCCGCCGCTGGTGAAGCGCTATGAAGAGCTGCTGGCCCAAGCCCCCGAGGCTGAGCAGGCCACACTGGAGCGAACGGTGGGCCGAATGCTCACCGATCTGCGGCGTCAGGCCTCGAAGCTGGCCCAGCAGGTCGCGGGGCGGCCCGTCGAAAAAGCCGCCGATGCCGGGCAGCCGTTCTTGCTGTCTCGCCCGCAAGCCGTCAGTGGTTACAACACTGGGCCACGCGATGCCAAGGTTCGCCCCAAATATACCGTTGGTGGAGAAGTCGAAGCTTGGTGCGGCAAGTGCAAGGAGCTGCGCGCCCATGACATCGTCGCGGTCATGGCCAATCTGCCCAAGCAGGTGATGTGCACGTTCTGCAAGAGTCGCCACGGATATCGCACCGAGCCAGCGCGGAGCAGCCTCACCGATGCGCCTGCTGCCAAGAACGTTGCGGCAAGCAGCAGCGGTCGTGGCCCAGGAAAGAACGACAAAGTGAGCAAGGAGCGGCTTCAGCTTGAAAAGGAGCTTCTCGATGCACACACCGCGCCGATGTTCGACCCGCGAGGCAGCTTCAAGCCAGGACAGATCATCGCGCATCCCAAGTGGGGTCGCGGCAAGATCGAAAGCGTCCTGCGCGGGAGCATCCTGGTGCGATTTCTAGACGGTCTGCGCCAAGTGTCACGGCAGTAACCAACGAGTGTGTGGCACAGCGTTCCGCTCTGTCCCATGAAGGACCGTTACATCCCCACGTCGGTCAGTAGATACAGGGCGAACGACGCCAGCCAGTGTTCCCCTCCGTAACCAGAGTCCATCATCTGGATCAGCCCATCCTTTGCATGCACTGCGGCAATCCGCTGCAGCGGCTCGATTTCTGGGTGGCCAGTCGGTAGCGACTTCGCGATTCCGCGCAGGGCTGCCGCACGCTGAAACGACAATCCAATCAAGTGACCGATGCGCGGGTCATGACGATCGCGCACCGCAATCGGAGTACGCAGTCGTGCAAACTCGGGCGAATTCGATCGCGGCAAGAAGGAGCTGAGCCAGTGCGCAAATTCCGACGGTGACAGTACCCGTCGCATCAAGTCGGCTTCGACCAAACACGGCGAAATGAAGTCTTCGCCGGACGGCTCATAGGGCACCGGGCAAGCACGGTCGGCCCAATAGAAATCCCTAGCCCGCTGAATAAGAAGCAGATGAAATGCCTCATTTCTGACGGCGCTGGCATAGTCGATCGCATGAATCATCGCGTAGGCTGTGTTGTCATGAGTGCCCCCACGAACCGGCACGCTCAGCCGCGACAAGTAGGTTGAAAATCGCTCCCCAAGTAGCTGCGCAAGGGGTGCCACGGACTCCTCCCAGCGACGGAAATCAGAATCCAGTGCAGCATTGGAATGAAGCTCTGCGGTCAATCGTAGTAGCCAGCCGATTCCGTACGGTCGCTCAAAAGTTCGATTCCGCTCGAGCGCAAAGAACGACTTTTCCTTTTGCAGACGCTCCGCCGTCAAGTGGGCATTGAGCTGGCGACGAATTTCCATCTGTTCGGGAATCGTCGGCACGTGACGGAGCACCCGCAGCATGGCCCAGTGTCCATGCACGGCGGAGTGCCAGTCGAAACAACCAAAGAAGGCGGGGGTCAGCTCCGATGGAGGCCGTAGCGCTGAGTCTCCGTCGAGGATGTGGCCTGGTTTGTTGGGCCACGGCCGATCCACGCAATCGAGCGACAAGCGCACCAGTCGGCTGGCCAATTGCGGCGTAAGCTGCGGCGAATCGACCGGCTGTGTCTGCGAAGGCCCCGGGCGAGAGCAACCGAACAGGCCCAACGTCAGCAGCAGCAAGGGCAAGAGCAGCAAAGACAACGAACGCGGAAGACGAGCAAGCGGTCGCAGAGGTAGCATGGACCGCAGTGTCTATAACGATAGGCCGTGCGCACAAGTCCAGCTTGTGCGAGCCCTAGCCTTCGCGGCCCAGGATGGCTTCGTAGGCAACCTTGGCACGGTGATACTCGACGAGCGCATCAATGCGACGAAGAGCCGCATCGAACGTTGCCTGTTCACGGAGGTTGACCTGTAGGAGTGTGCTCTCGCCGAGCTCGAACTTGGCACGCTCGGCAGCCTCGACCTGCACCGCCACATCATGCTCGCGCTGCGCCAACTCGATGCGACGGATCGCTTGGGCCAGTTGGGAATGAACGTCGGCGACCTCGAGGTTGACCCGATCAACGATCAACCGCTGCTGGGCCAGAAACTTTTGCAGCGCGGCCTCGGCCTGGGCCAGTCGTCCCCGTGCCGCCCGATTCAGGGTCGGAATATCGAGGCTCAGCGAAAAGTCGAGCACGGTCTTGTCACGAGGATAGCCCGGCGGCCCGAAGTCCTGTGACACGCTTGCCGACAGATCGGCGCTCGGCCAGAGCTGATTTTTGGCAAGCTCACGATCGATCTCCAACTGACGACGCTGCTGGGCCAGCCGACGCAGCTCCGGACGGTTTTCCTGCGCAGTCTTCTGATCTGCTGCCACTCGCTCGAGCGCGCCAAAGTCGCTGCGGTCTGGAGGCGGCAGTAGCGTCGGCAGCCGTACCTCACGAACCACCACCGGCTGACCGCCCTCATCGCGCAGAAACAACGACAGCTCAAGCGCAGCCAGCTCGATCCCGCGCTGCGCCGATACAAGCAGTCCCTGCCGTTGCCACAGCGCCCGCTGGTTGTCGACACGCTCAATGGCCGGAATGTCGCCGCGCTGCACGCGGACCGACAGCGCTGCATCCCGAGTCTTGGCCAAATCGAACAGCGATTGAGCAATCTGTCGACGCAGTCCGGTGCCCACCCAGTCAATGTAGCGACTTCCTCCGCTGCGCAGGGCCAGCAGCCGCGCCTCACCGAGCGAGGCATCGGCCAGCCGCAGTGATGCTTCGGCTCTTTGCAAAGTTGCCCGTCGCCGATCGATGGGACCATTTCGCAACAGCGGGACCGCCACGCCCGCCCGCAGCTCGCCGTACTGGTTGGTCACGAGTTTTCCGTCATAATCAGGAAATTCTCCGACGGAAACCCGATAGCCAGCGAAGGCCGAAGCCCCCCAAAGTGGTGTCGGCTGTTCGAGCACCAAGTCAAAGCGCCCATTTGGATAGGCTCCGATTGGGGAAGCGTCTCCACGTACTCGGAGCATTGGATCAAATCCACCACGAGCGGCTTGTAGCTCACCTTGGGCGGAGCGCTGATCGGCCAGCGCCGCTATGATCAGCGGATAGGCTTGCCGAATCGAGTCCATCACCTCGGGAAGCAGCAGTGTCGAGTCGGGCGGAGACGCTCGTGCGATGACATGACCCACGTCCAGCCCTAGCAAAACCAGCCAGAATCCGAGCAGCGTCGCGTAGCCCTGCCAAAACCGTCGCTGTGGACGCATCACTTGCCTCCCTTATCAGCGCCGCTTGCACCCGGTTCACTTGCGGTCAGCACCGGCGGAAAGCCGTTGAACTGACGCCACAGCTCGTAGCCGATACGGACCGTCGACAGTAGCACCCAGCCGTTGACGCGGACGCCTTGACGCAGATACCGCTTGCTCGGCCAGCGCTCCCGGTCGGTACTTTGCTCGTCGGGAACAATCAGAGCGCGGAACTTGCCCTTGCCGTTATCGGTGGCATCGATGACTGCGACTTTGCCCGGAAACGTACCAATGGCAACCGAAGGCCACCCCACGAATTGCACCGCCGGCCAGCCTTCAAACTGTAGTCGCACCGGCTGTCCAGGGGCGAGCAGCGGAACATCATTGCCGTCGAGCCATAGCTCTACCGCCCGAGCATCGGTGTCGGGAACCAGCGTCGCCAGCGGATCTCCCGATTTGACCATGTCACCCCCAAGCCCTTGCAGCAGTCGCAGGATCGTCCCCTTCGCCGGTGCTTTCACCGCTTGCGAGGCCTGCCGAGCGAGCCGCACCTCGATGCGCGCTAGCTCGGCGGTTGCGTTGGCGATTTCACCAAGTGCCGTCGCCCGAGCCGCTTTCACATCCTCCAGCAGTGCGGACGCATCGGTTCCAACCCGTAGCTCATCCTGACGCAGCGCAAGCAGCTCACTGCGGGCCGCCGACTGCACCGCCCGCGCTCGATCGACCTCGGTTCGCGTCCGCACCGCTTCGAGATCCGACAACTCGAGCGCTCTGGTCGAACTAAGCCCCTTTTCGAACAGCGCCTGCTGCCGCACGAGGTTCAGTTGTGCGGTTTTTTGGGTCGCCTCACTGGCTTGCAACGACTGATCTGCGCCTGAGAGTCGTTCCTTGGCCATGCGCGTCCGCGAGGACGCTGCCGACATCGCTGCTCGTCGAGAGCCGGACAGAGAGCCGATCCGATCATCGATTGAACTCAGACGCGCACGTGCTGCTTCTTGCCGTTCCCGGACCGCGTCTCGCTCCTCGCGCAGCCGCAGCATCAGCGATGGATCGTTGTCAGAAATTTCAGCAATGGGGTCTCCCGCTTCGACCTGCGAACCTTCATGCACGAAGAAGCGCACCACTCGTCCTTCGATCGGTGCCTCTATGTTCTGGGTCCGCTGCGTCGGAGAGTAGGCCACCACCCGACCCGATCCCGAGACGTTCTGTTGCCAAGGCAACACCAGCAGCACCAAACCCGCCACCAGCAACAGCCCGCTCAGCGTCCCGGCGACCAGCTTTACGGACTGCTCCGAGCGAACCATCGCCATCGCTTGTAGCTTGTGCTCCGTTTTCATCGCACCACACCTGACGCAAGCTCGGGACGCCATCCCTCGACCCGCTGAAGCACACCGTTTTCGACGGAATAGAGGCTGTTACAGTCGTGCAGCAGCGGATGACCCAGCTCGCCAAGCCACAACAGGGTCCACGGCATCTCCCTCGCCCACAGCGGCTTTAACTCGATCGGGAACGCGGTTTGCCCATCGATGATGATCAAACATGGACGCTGCAACAGCACCCTCGCCAGCACCAACCGCCATCTCATCGACGAAGTGAAGCTCGGTGCTCCGCTGAGTAGTTCGGTGTCAAGTCCCAGCGGCAGCGCCGACACTTCATCCCACAGCGAGGCGGCCCGCAGCGCCTCTTGCATCTCCGAAAACGACACGGATTGTCTGGCAAAACGGAGGTTATCGGCAATCGTTCCAGCGACCAGGCTCTCTTGGTCGTCGTGAAGCAGTGCCACTTGCTCACGTAGCGACGACAAAGCCAGTGAACGCAGCGGTATTCCATTGAGCTCGACCTGACCATACTGCGCCTCACGTAGCCCATAGAGCAGGTCCGCGAGCAACCGCCTTCCGTTTCCCCCAACCACCGCCGCTCTCTCTCCTGCTGACAGACGCAACTCGTCGATACGCAACTCGCTGTGCGAGTCAGGATCACGTACGAGTACCTTGCGAAGGAGCACATCAGAACGCGCCGGCAATGTCCGTACTTCTCCATCGCTGCGCTCGCTCTTGAGATCATCGAAGTAGCCCAACTTATCGAGCCCCGCGAGCAGGTCGTAGTAGCTCTCCATGTGCTTGGTGAACTTCAGAACACCGAGCACGACTGCACTTACGATCAGCTCCGCCGCAACCAATTGGCCAAGGGTTAGCTGACCGAGAATCACCAACGTCCCCCCTAGTCCCAGTAGCGTCGAGCTAGCAAGCGCTTGCAAAAGGAGTGCCCCGATGATCTGTCTTCGCAAGATCGCAAAATTCTGTCGCCGCGCTCGCACGTAGCCCACCAGCAGCTCATCGGCGCGCCCCACCGCCCAGTCCGTCCCGCGTCCCCCTCGCAGCGTCACAGAGTGGGCCCCCAGCTCCATCAGCCAGTCGGCCACCTCGTACTTGGCTCGCGACTCGACCACCGCCGACTTGACCGCGCCCCGTCCCAACCCAAGCACAATCACCGCGATCGCGAGCAGCAGAACCACATCAAACGCCAGCAGCAGCGGATGATAGAAGCCGAGTACGAGCAGCCCGATCAGACTCTGTAGGAGCAGCGCAAGCCCATCCAGCAGCAGACTCGAAAGCGACTTCTGTACCGTAATGATCTCGAAAAAGCGGCTGACCAAGCGCCCCCCTGGCGGCCGGCACCACTGTGCGGACAACACACGCGGCAGAAGCTGCGAAAGCTCGCTTCCCAAACGAACGAACAAGCGCTGTTGAATTTGCTCGACTGCCGTGGCTTGCAGCAGTCGCAGCGCGCCCGAAAACAGCAGCACCAAGAACAGCAGCACCGTCAGCACCAACAGCGGCTGGCGAAGCTGCCCGAAGGTCACTTGGTTCACCAGCGCCTGCACCGCCACCGGAGTGGCTAGCGCCAGAAGACCAATGAACGCGGCATACACCAGCACCACCCACAGCGCCGAGGCTTCCACGATCAGCAGCTTACGGAGCCGAGCCGCCGGAGACGGATGATCGTGGTGCGCATCATGAGCATGCGCCTCATGGGCGTGATCTGAATGTTCGTCCTCCGTCGCTAGGGACGCGATCACTGCCTGCGACGCCGAGGGATCGATCGTCGCAGTGACCGCTGCCGCTCCTACCACCGCAGGCACGACCTTGGGATCGCCAACCCCAGTCCTATTGACCGTCGATGAATCCGAATCTGAGTCCTGCTGCATCACGCCCTTCCTTCATCAATAGAAGCAGATCCCACCCTGAGCATCGGTAATGGATGCCGCAAGACCTAGACCACATGCATAGGAAATTTCTATAAGGCTGATAGTAAAGAGAACGTCAGGTCGGCAGGCCGAACACTTGATTGGTGGCCGCCCGCGTATGAGTAGCCAGCTCGATGACCGACTCCCCACGCAGCCGCGCCACAAACTCGGCGGTGTGTACCAGATAGGCTGGCTCATTGCGTTTCCCCCGCATCGGAATCGGTGCCAAATAGGGACAGTCTGTTTCCAGCAGCAGCCGACCCTTGGGAATCTGTTTGGCGGCTTCCTGAATCTGCGCTGCACTCTTAAAGGTCACGATTCCTGACAAGGAGATCGCAAAACCCAAAGCCAGCCACGCCGCCGCTTCGCTCGGTCCCCCGGTGAAGCAGTGAACGACTCCGCCCGCTGGACTCCCGCCCTCTTGCCGAAGGATCTCCATCGCCTGCGCGTGCGCTTCCCGGATATGCAACACCAGTGGCTTGTGTAGCTCCTGCGCAAGGCGCACAAACCGTCGCAGCAGCAGCACCTGCTCTTCTGGAGAAGAGTGATTGTAGTGATAGTCGAGCCCCGTTTCCCCGACTGCCATCACCCGTGGTTGTCGGGTCAGGGCAACGATCTCCTCCCACAGGGCTTCCCCGAGTAGCTGCGACTTGCCACTCTGGGGAGGCTTGGCCGAGATCACCGCGCTCGCATCGTGAGGATGAATACCTACCGCCGCAAACATCTCGGAATCACTCGTCGCAAGGGACACCGCATTGCGGGCCTCACGTTCGCTGCCACCGGAGCCAATCACCACAAATCGCGACACCCCCGCTTGACGGGCTCGTGCCACCACCGCAGCCCGATCATCCACAGGACCAGACTCCGAAGGTCTACAAAAGTCCGCTTCTTCCAGATGACAGTGTGAGTCAATCCACATACGTCGCAGTAAACACTATTTCCGAGGTGGACGAGGGAAAAACGAGCTGGTTCGCCGGACATACTCGGCGTAACCGGGCCGACTGTTCATCGACTTTTCCAGCAGTGGAACCCCCGAAACGCGCAGCAGCAAAAACGACATCAGGAGTGGGCTGAGCACCGTCCACAGTCCGCTTCCCGTTGCCAACGCTCCGAAGAATAGTCCCCACCAGACCAAGAAATCTCCGAAGTAGTTCGGGTGTCTGGTGTAGCGCCACAGCCCCTCCTGCATCACCTGCCCTCGGTGTTCTGGATGACGCTTCCAGGCCGCCAACTGTACATCAGCGATCGCCTCACAAGCAGTTCCAGCTAGCACCAGTACCATCCCCAGCACATCGAGGACGCCCAGCTCCGCTGGCGTTGGCACGGACATCCCCACTTGCAGCGGCAGTGAGATCACAAAGATCAGCGCAGCTTGCAGCCAAAACACAATCAAGAGACTGCGCAGAGGCCACTTTTCACCGTGCCTTTTTCGCATCGCTTGGTAGCGTGGATCCTCCCCCTTGCCCAGGTTGCGCCAGGCCAGATAGCCACTCAACCGGACGCCCCACAAGGTAGTCAGCGAAACCATCCACAGCTTCCGCAAAGGAGCTCCGTCTCCCAGCCGCATCGCAATCCAAGCGATCCCAACAAAGCCCATGCCCCAGAAAATATCAACGATGCTGGCATCGCGCAGCCGCAGGCTGAGGAGCCACAGCAGCGTTGGCACAACGAAAAGAAACAATGCGGAATCAAGCGCTACCAAGTGATGCGGCATGGGGTTTGTGTTCGTATGATGCCGCCATCCGAGCGAAAACAACACGGTTACCGCCATCACCTCGCCGATTGCCGGGCAGTCTCACCACGAACCCTAGACGGGCAACCCAAGACGCAAGGCACTTGGCGGAACGACTATGTAAGTGGTAAGTGAACGGGAATGAACTCCGTCACGGTCCGCATCCAGGAGCAGAGGAGCAAGTACCTCATCGATGCCTACTTGCTCCTTGCCATCGCCCTGGCCGCCGGACTCGGCTATCACCCCGCGATTGTGACCGTCCTTATCGCCAGCTTTGCAGTGCTGGTGGTCAGTGTATTTGCGGTGCGACCAAACGCCAAGGTCCATCTCCAAGGACTCTGTCTGCTGGCCATGGCGATTCTTGTCGGTGCCAATGTTCCGGCGGAAACCACCAACTACACCTATGTGCTGATCTGCCGAGGTTCTGCCGTACCGTTTTTGTTCTTGGCGGCGCTCCTGGATGCAGGAAGTGAGCGCACTCGCCGCTTGGTGTTGGCCATCGCCACGACGCTGAAGCTCGCCCTCCTCATCGGAGGACTGTACGTAGTGCCACATCCAACGATTGATGTCTGGCAGCTCCAGCAGTATGCGGTTGACTTCCTTCTGCAAGGGAAGAACCCCTACACCACTCCTGTGGATGACATCTATGCCGGTGGAATCGCTTTCGGGTATCAGAAATATTATGCCTATGCACCGCTTAATTTGCTCCTATCGATCCCCGCCAAAGTGCTCTTTGGCGACTATCGCTTTGGGCTCATCGCCGCGCTGGCGGCCTCGCTGATTCTGTTTCGCGAAAGTGGTCGTAGGCTCGGTGTGTCTTCGTTTCGCATCGACTTTCTGACCATGGCCGCGCTGCTCCATCCCCGGCTAGAGCGGCTGATGATCTACGGCTGGCTCGAACCCTATCTGGTCTTGCTACTGTCCTTGTTTGTCTATCTGTATGTCACCGGGCGCAGAGGTACTTTGCCTACGGTGGTGCTGTTTGCGATGCCACTCCTGAAGCAGTACTTTGCGGTGCCGATTGTGCTCTACCTGCTCATCCTGCGACCGCGTGTGCGCTCCGTAGTCATCGCAGGAGCCGCCGGAGTGCTGGCGCTGTCACCACTGTTGCTGTGGAACTTTCAGGCGACAGTCCGGAATGGACTTCTGTTCTTCGTACAAAACCTGGGGTTTCGTCCTGATTCACTCTCTGTTGCCGCCGGAATCTACGCCTACAGCGGCTATCAGACCGGCGTCAAAACCGCACTGTTTGCACAACTGGCGGCGGGACTGCTGGCAGCGTGGTGGCTACGTCGCCAAGACAATCGACTTGGCAGTTTTTTGATGGCCTCTGCGCTGTCTCTGTTTGCTTCCTTTTTGGTCGCTCCCCAGTCCTTCATCAACTACTACTTTTTCGTAGGTGTGCTGGTCTTGTTTGCGTCCCTCACCAACTCGCCATCCACAGATGAACAGCCGCCAGCTCCGCTGATCTCACTCGCGCATTCCCTGATTCGCGCTTTGGCCGTCTTTGGCATCACCTGCTCCTTGCTGTTTCTCTTTCACTTGCTCTTTGACTTCCAGCTCTGTCCCCGTTTGTTGCGTTTGGGCAGGGAGCGCATGGCTGCCGGACAGCCCCTTCTCGAAGACGGTGCCTGGATCGCCAGACCCACCGAACAAATCTTCATCTGTCAACGAAGGCACTGTCTGGGACCGATCTGTCATGACGATCTCCACTGTCTGTGCGCGGCACGAGACGCATTCCCCACCCCGCAGGCGCTCACGGAAAGGCTTCGGCAGCAGCGCCTAAGCGGCGTCGCCTGCACGATCGACCAAGCCAATCCAAAGGCAACCGATCACAACGGTGGCTGCTGGAAAGCGCATTGCCATGAGCGAATCGAGTAGCCGCTGTGGCTGCTGTCGGGCCGAGCAATCGCCGATTGGTCGCACAGCGGTTCGTGTATGATGCCAAGCCATGTCCACGCATCCACCGGTTCCTTCCGATCCCGTCGAGCGGCTCCATGTGGCCCAGACTCGCGCCCAGCATGGTGGCGCGCACAAATACCACGAAAAAAACGCCGCTGAAGGCAAGCTGTTCTGTCGGGAGCGCCTGCGGCTGTTCTTTGATGAGAACTCCGAGTTTGTCGAAGACGGACTGCTTGCCAACAATCAGGCCCATGATCTGGCGGCAGATGGAGTAGTCATCGGCATCGGTCGCGTTCACGGTCGCCCGGTCGCGGTGATGGCCAACGACTCAACCATCAAGGCGGGCTCGTGGGGCGCTCGCACCGTCGAAAAGATCATCCGTATTCAGGAAACAGCCGGGCGACTCCGGATTCCGCTCGTGTATCTGGTTGATAGCGCCGGAGCACGTATCACCGATCAGCTCGATATGTTTCCCGGTCGTCGCCATGCGGGCCGCATCTTCAACAATCAGGTTCAGCTTTCGGGCTCGATTCCGCAGATCTGTCTGCTGTTCGGTCCCTCCGCAGCCGGTGGTGCCTATATTCCGGCATTCTGTGACGTGCTGTTCATGGTGAACGGCAACGCCAGCATGTACCTTGGCTCGCCGCGCATGGCCGAGATGGTCATCGGAGAAAAGACGACGCTCGAAGAGATGGGTGGTGCGCGGATGCACTGTGAGGTCTCTGGCTGCGGCGATCTGCTGGCCAAGACCGAGCAAGAGGTGATTGCCAAGTGCCGCGACTACCTTTCCTATTTTCCCTCCCATGCGGGCGCACCGCTGCCTCCGCCGCTCCCTGGCGTTCCACGCACGCCTCGCCCGGATGCCCGTCGGATAGACGACATCCTGCCCAAGAATCACAACCAGTCTTGTGACATCCTGCAAGTGATCGATGCGCTGGTCGATCAGGGAAGTTTTTTCGAGGTCAAAAAGCTGTTCGCCAAAGAGATGGTCACTGGCTTCGCACGACTCAGCGGCAGGACCATCGGAATCGTGGCCTCTCAGCCGAAGCACAAGGGAGGAGTCCTGTTTGTGGACTCTGCCGATAAGGCCGCCCGCTTTGTCTGGCTGTGTGATGCCTTCGAAATTCCGCTGCTCTTTTTGGCGGACGTGCCTGGATTTATGATCGGGACCGCCGTCGAAAGACAAGGCATCATCCGCCACGGGGCCAAGATGATCTCTGCGGTTGCCGATGCCACCGTTCCCAAGATCTGCGTGGTGCTACGCAAAGCCTACGGAGCGGGTCTGTACGCGATGTGTGGGCCGGGATTCCAGCCCGATGCAACGATCGCGCTGCCGCAGTCCTCGATCGCCGTGATGGGACCAGAGGCGGCGGTGAACGCGGTGTTCTTCAACAAAATTCAAGAAAAGCCGGAAGCAGAGCGCGCCGCGTACATCGAGCAGCTCCGTGCCGAATACCGCGCAGACATCGACATCTACAAGCTCGCTTCGGATCTTCACATCGATGCGATCGTCGAGGGAGACAAGCTGCGTGCGGAGCTGATTCACCGCTTCGCGCTCACCGACCACAAGCGCGTTCCCACCTATCCACGCAAGCGCTCGGTCACGCCTGTCTAAGATTCGATCACCTGCTCACAACGCGGCCAGCAGCTCACGAATGCGATGTCCCAAAATCGCCAGAAGCTGCGCAGTGCTTTGTTGATTCTTTCCCCCTGCCACAGCCTCCAACTCCTTGCACCGCTTGGCCAGCGTCTTCGCCCCCACTTGAACGGCGCTGCCCGCAAGATAGTGCGCGCTGCGACTCACACCGTACAAATCGAGCGACTCTAGTTTGGCCTGGGCCAGCTTCATCTGTTTGGGCCAGTCGTCCTTGATGATCTCCAGCACCTTTTTTGCCGACTCCTCATCAAGAAGCGCGGTCAGTTCAGCCTGGGATTGGTGGATGGCCCGTAGATCCTCTTGTAGCTCGGTGGAATCCCCTGCGGACGCACCTGCATGGACCGGCTCGACCACCGCCGCGTGCACTGGCTCCGCCAGAAAGTGCAGCGGAAGCCATCGCCTCAGCATCCCTTGCAGCGTTTCGGCAGTGACCGGCTTGCACAGAAAGTCGTTCATGCCGGCTTGGAAGCTGACCTCGCGGTCCGAGGAGAATGCGTTGGCCGTCAGCGCCACGATCGGAACCGCACTTGCCGGACCCGTCCGTCGACGCAGCTCACGGGTCGCCGCCAGACCATCCATCACCGGCATCTGCACGTCCATCAAGATCAAATCGTACGGGAATCCGGTCGCCGCACGAACGGCCTCTTTGCCATCGGCGGCTACATCCACACGGCAGCCCATCCGCTGGAGCATCAGCATCGTGAGTCGCTGATTGGCGGGGTTGTCTTCCGCCACCAAAATCCTTGGCGGTAGCCGATCAAACCTTGGCATCATGCCACTCGGACGGCTCGCTCGCGACGGGACAACAGAGCGAGCACTGGTCGTGGTCGCATCGAGTAGTTCGTGGCAGACCCGCAACAGCCGACGCATCCGGATCGGCTTGAGAAGCTGCGCATCGAACGACTCTGGAAGAGGGAGCTTCCCGTCCTTTTGCTCGCGGGGGAGCACAAGGTGAACGATCCGCACATTTTGAATCCCTACGCGCTGCCGAAGGACGGATGCAAACTCGACGTCCTCCCCATCCGGAAGGGTGTTGGCAATGAGCACTAGGTTCGGTGACCAACTCGGGTTTGCGTCGAGAAACCGCTCCGCCAACTGCGTCGACTCACACAGAATTGGCTCCAGTAAGATCTGCCGAAGTAGCTGGCCGAGCTGCTCCCGACTCGCTGCATGATCATCAATCACCAGAATCCGACTCTTGCGAAGCGGGGCTGGCAGCGCATGGACCGGCAGCTCTGTGGGCCGAAGCAGGATGAGTGGCAGCGTGAACCAGAACGTCGAGCCCACCCCTTCTTGGCTCTGCACCCCGGTCATTCCACCCAGCGCTGCAACCAGCTTCCGACACAGAAACAGTCCCAGTCCCGAGCCACCGTGACGCCGAGCCATCGAGGCATCAACCTGCGAGAAGGACTGAAACAGCCGGGGAACAGACTCGGCCGGAATGCCCGGACCAGTATCCGAGACCTCGATCCGCACAAAGCGCCGCGCTCCTTCATCGATCACACGCGCCCGAACCGTGATCTCACCGCGCTCCGTAAACTTGATCGCGTTGCCGACCAAGTTGATAAGAACCTGCCGGAGCCGACCGGGGTCGCTGCGGAGGTAATTTGGACAGTCCGCATCAACCAAGCAGGTCAGTTGAAGCCGCTTCTTTCGCGCCGACTCAGCCAGGATCTCCAGCGTGTCTTCCATCGCCAGCCGCAGATCGGTGGACACCTGTTCCAGCTCTAGCTTGTCGACTTCGATCTTGGACAGATCCAAGATCGCGTTGAGCTGTCCAAGGAGTGCGTCGGCCGCCGTCCGCACCGCCTGCAAGTAATCCAACTGCTGCGCAGTCAACTGGGTATCCAGGAGCAGCGTGGAATAGCCGATGACTGCGTTGAGCGGAGTACGAATCTCGTGGCTCATGTTGGCCAGAAACTGGCCTTTGGCTTCGCTGGCCGACTCCGCGACGTACTTCGCATGTCGCAGCGAGTCTTCGAGCGTCTTGCGTTCCGTGTCATCCCGCGCCACCGCACAAATCACATGGGAATCCACGCTTGGCACCGCTTGCCAGGCCAACCACTTGTAGGTGCCGTCCGCGCACAGACATCGATTGCGACTGTCGGCGCACGAAGCTCCCTGGCACAGCCTGTCCAGCATCTCGCGGGTGTGCTTGCGATCGTCTTCATGAACGAAGTCGATCATCGGTCGGTACAGCAGGGTCTCTTCGGGGTGGCCGAGCGTGCGAAGAAACGCCGGATTGACCCGCTGAAAGCAGCCGTCAAATCCGAGCGTACAGATCAAATCCGACGACAAATCGTAGATTCGTCGCAGATCATCTTCCAGCGCCGCTCGCTCGCTAAGATCCCGCACGATGCCGATGAAGGAACGGTGCTTGTCGTGCTGGATGTCGCTCACCGCAAGGTACATCGGGAACGTACGCCCGTCCTTGCGACGGCCGCGCACCTCACGCCCGGTGCCAATGATCTTGGGAGCGCCGGTGCGAAGGTAGTCCGCCACGTAACCGTCGTGTCGCTCGGCATCCGGTGACGCCGCGAGGATCGACACGTTTTGACCGATTAGCTCGGCGATCTCGTACCCAAAGATGCGCTCGACGCTGGCATTGCAGGACTCGATGCAGCCCCGCAGATCGATGGTGATGATGCCATCGATCGTATTGTCAAGGATCGCACGCATCTGGCCATCGCGGGTGGGCATGCCCGCCTAGCTTATCACCCCGAACGGTTGGTCGTCAGCACCGCAACCTAGTCATCCGCAACCGCCGCCGCGACCTTTTCAAATCGCTTGCGGACGTTGTGATCGAGGTAGCGCTTGCGCAGACGAATCGACTTCGGCGTCACCTCGACCAACTCATCATCATTGATGAACTCGAGAGCGGCTTCCAGTGACAGGATGCGCGGCGGGGTCAGGAACAGCTTTTCATCCGCAGCGGTGGTGCGAATGTTGGTGAGCTTCTTGGTCTTGTTCGGGTTGACGATGAGGTCGTTGTCCCGCGCATGCTGGCCGACAATCATGCCGGGATAGACTCGCTCGCCCGTTCCCATAAACAAGATGCCGCGCTCTTGCAGCGAGTACAGCGCGTACGTGTTCGTCTCGCCCAGATCCTGCACAATCAGCACGCCGTTTTGACGACCCTTGAGCGGACCCGCGTACGGCGCATAGTCCCGGAAGCTGTGGTTGATGATTCCGGTGCCACGGGTATCGGTCAAAAACTCGCTGCGGTAGCCGATGAGTCCCCGCGATGGAATCGTAAACTCCACGCGAGTGCGGCCTTGACCAGCGGGGCCCATGTCTTTCATGCGACCGGCGCGTCGACCGAGCTTCTCGATGACGACACCGACGTACGGATCATCGACATCCACCATCAGGTCTTCGTACGGCTCTAGCTTGCTGCCATCGGGCCCCTCACGATAGATGACCTGCGGCTGAGACACGCACATCTCGAAGCCTTCGCGGCGCATCGTCTCGATCAGCACCGACAAGTGCAGCTCGCCACGACCCGACACCTTGAAGGTATCCGCCGACTCCGTCTCTTCGACCCGCAGCGCGACGTTCGACTTGATCTCTTTCCACAGTCGCTCGCGGATGTTGCGGGTCGTGACGTACTTGCCTTCACTGCCCGCAAACGGACCGTTGTTGGCAATGAACTGCATCGTGATCGTCGGCTCGTCGACCGTCATCATCGGCAGGATTCGCGGCGACTCGAT